>Ga0265318_10000031_pt1 | contig 146035 bp, 105 predicted proteins | sample 4821metaG_FD_192431 | JGI IMG/M metagenome (GOLD analysis project Ga0265318, IMG submission 192431) | Rhizosphere microbial communities from Carex aquatilis grown in University of Washington, Seatle, WA, United States - 4-8-21 metaG | ecosystem: Host-associated > Plants > Roots > Rhizosphere...
GCTTCGCGATCAGTATGTCCGGAAACCTGGAAGACGGCATCAACGCGATACACATCACCTACAACGTCAGCGGCGAACAGATCGCAAACCAAGACCCGACGAAGAACGAAGTCGGGATGTCGGCACGCAGTGACGCAACGCAAACACAGTCGAACTGTGATCCCAAGACGACAGCTCTAGCCCAAGCGGCGCAAAATGCATCTGGAGATTCAACCGGTGCGCCAACTGGAATCGAAACGGTGGTTGTGACGCCGATGTACGACGACAAAACAAACGGAAATGGTACTGCGACGGGAGTACATGTTGGCGTGGACGAGTTTTCTATCGATGCCCTTGACTTATCGCGACAACGGGTAAGGCCTGGAGCGGTGGGAGCGTACTTGTATGTGAACCCTCGCGCGCCAAATAACGGCTCGATCGTTCAAACTGTTGAGGCCACTGTGTACGACAAAGATAATAATCGCGTATATAACTTGGTTGACCCAAATTATTCTGAGGCGTGGGACGTTAAGCAGGGCTCATCGGAGACCACTATGCACGAAAAGGAGACGCCCAGAGATGATTTATTCGGTGTGCTTACCAGTTTCCCGAGTGGTTATCACGGAACGTTTAGGACGACGTTGCGATTCTATGACGGACTTACCGTGAAAGATCTCGAGGATACTTACGGCTTCAAGCCTGGCGGAGCTCCCGAAGCCTTTTCACTTCCATCAGTGGTTGGTCCAGTGAACCTCCCCACCGACAACGCATCTGCGGTGACAACCAGGCAATGGAATTTCAATGTGCCCTAACCTACGGCCGTACGAGGGAAAAATGATAAGAGTGACTACTTTCGTGATTCTGGGTGCTTTGTTGATCGCCGGACCGAGTTCGGCGTGCGCGGCGACGCAAACGCCTACTACAACTGACATTATGCAAGATATTCAGAAAATAAAGATCGAAAAGAATGAAAACGTGCGCGCGCAACTCGCAGATGACATGTCTACCGACGTCCACGAGGTTTTTAAAGCGAACGCAATGGATAGCTTGGATGATACTGTAATAGATGGTCTTATCACACTACTTGATGATACCAATGATACCGTGCGCGGATGGTCGGCCTGCGCGATTGGATATTTTGGCCCGAGGGCGCAGCGAGCCGTCCCCGCGCTCCAGAATGCGCTTGTCCTTTTATATAGGGAAAGAGAGCGCCGAGGGCTTGTCATTGCACCTCCTTTGGATTCGTCCGCATTTATCAGCGAGGCCCTAAAGCGCATTCAGGGCCAGTCCAGCGGTCCAACTTCAAATGACGCTTTACCATCTCGTTAAACGCATGCAGTCGATCTCCGGCACGGTGAACGGCACGCAGGACCCCGGCTACCGCTACGACGCCGACGGCAATCTGACCTGCGAGTACACCGGCCCCAACTGCTCGCATGGCGCCATCACCAAGGAGACGGACGCCTACTGGTCGTTCAACATGACGCACACGATCAGCGATGGAGCGACGTCCCTGACGCTGACCTATCGGGTGGCCTATGAGCATCTAACAAGAATGCCGTCTTATGGTTGAGTGTTTTGAGTGCTGCAGTTAAAATGATCCATGCTCGGCATGCAGAGGCAATCCGTCATTTGCTCGCTGTTTGTGCCAGGACTTTCGGAGGTCGGCATGCGTGGCTGGAGCCACAGATTTGGCTCAAGACTCGCCACCGCCGTTGAAGGGGTTGTCATGCACATGAAGCTCCCATTCTGCACGGTAGCGATACTCGCTCTTGCGCAAGCGGTTCTGACCGGTCCGTCCGCTGCGGGCGCGCCGCCGGCGGTCGCCTATCAGATGGATGCCGCACACGACGGCAATGTGACCTTCAAAAAGGGGTTTTCTCCGCCTCTTACGCGTTTGTGGATGCGCGATCTGGGGCACGCAACTTCCTATCCCCTGATCGTGAACGGAATGATTTTTGTGACCAAAGCGGCAAATCACGTCACCGGGACCGTTCTTGTCGCGCTCGATGAGAAGACCGGCGAAACCGTCTGGGAAGCCGAGGTCCCCGGTGAGTATTACTGGTCCGCTGCCGCGTACGACAAAGGCCGAATCTTTGTCCTGACCTTCAACGGAGTTTTGAACGCGTTTACCGCCGATCGCACGGGCACGCTGTTGTGGAGCGTGCAGATGCCCAACCAATTTGACTTTACGTCCCCGCCGACCGCCTACAAGGGAACGGTTTTCGTGGGTGGCGCGGGGGTCGGCGGAACGCTCTATGCCGTCGATGAGTCGACGGGGGCTATCGAATGGACGAGCTCCGTGGAAAACGGTGAAGAAAGCTCTCCGGCAGTCGGCGAGAATGGCGTTTACGTGACCTACCCCTGCCAATACTACAAGTTCGACCCCACCAGCGGACGCCAGATTTGGGACACATCGGGAAGCTGTGAGGGCGGCGGCGGCAGCACGCCGGTCTACTTCCAGGACCGTGTACTGGCGCGGGACTTGGTTGGCGGCCTCGACATTCTGGACGCCAATACCGGGCGGATCACGGCCATCGCATCCGCAGTCTATGCGCCGGCCGCATACACGGACGCACAAGGCGTCTCCTATCTGTTTGCTCTCGTAAAAGGCGGCCAACTTCAAGGTTGCTCTCTGGATACCGGCGACGTGCTGTGGACGTTTTCCGCGAAGAACTTGGTGACCGCGCCGATCGTCGTGAATGGGATGGTGATAGAAGGCGCCAAGAACGGGGACCTGTATTTTCTCGACCCTAAGACAGGCGCGGAACTCTGGACCACCAATATCGGCGCCCACATTTCCGCGCCCAATGAGAATACCGTCTATCAGCCGCTCACCGGGCTCGGAGCCGGTGAAAATATGCTCGTCATTCCGGCAGGGGGTACGATCGTGGCTTACGCGGCGACGGACGGCGCCTCCGATGCCGCGGCTCTGTCGCGGCCGTAGATTCTATGGCTGTTTGGTGGCGGAGCGTGGTTTTATCGGACTGCCCCCCGCGCCAGCCTTCTTGTGCGACTGAGTTTCGACGCACCGCAGATGAGGTGGCGCGGTTTCTCGTTCTTCGCATCCCTAAAGGTCGTCTCGATCCGTGATCTGCAATTTGCCGCGCGAATGAACCGCGAGGGCGGCGGCGACAATTTGCTGGAAGAAGCCCGATGTGACCGCGCTGTGAACAAAATCGCCATCGCGCGATGGCACGAGGTCGAAGCCGGGCCACGCAAAGACGTTTGCTTCTTCGACCACGACCCAGGCCGGGCGAGCCGGATCAAGGCCGAGACGCTCCTTAAGCGCTCCGGGCACCGCCACAACGGATGCATTCGGCTTCGGTGGCTGGCTGGTGATCGGCAGGACCGTGACGCGCGGTTCGCCGTTCGGGCGTGGCTCGATTGCGATGATGATGCAAGGGCGCGCCTTTGCGCCTTCGGTGCGCCCGGCCGCTTGTTCGTCTGCCCAAAGGAAGTAATGCCGAATGACCTGACCGACTTTTGGTAGTTCGGTCTTGGCCATCGGCGAGGATCACTCCGTCGCCAGGTGAGATAGATCGGCGGTTTTCATTGCCTCGATCGTCTCATCGGGAAGATCAGCGGTTCTGATGGATCTCGTCGCGCGCGCCTCGATCGACCTGAGGCGCTCATAGTCTTCCGCGGCGAGAAGCACCAAGGATGGACGCCCGTGCCGGGTGATGGTGACCGGCTCGCGACGCGCCATATCGGTGAATTCTCCCAACCGCTTCTGGAAGTCGCTGGCGTTGATCGTTGTCATTTGGAATACCCAGAATATCCATATATTCCATAATATATGACAATTGAAGTCGAGTCAAAAGGCGACTTCCGGGCCGCGACACTCGACTTCGACTCGTGACAAAAAATGCTCGGATGGCCGAGCCTGGATGCGATGCCCAGAAAAGCAAACTTTGATCGTCGGTTCGATATGCAAGCGCTGCGTGATACGGCTGGCGATAAAGTCTTTGCGCGCGGTCAGGCTTATTACGTTGATGATCAGGTCGAGATACTTGATATCGACGACAAGCGTGTCGTCGCACGCGTCAAAGGTACGAACGTCTATCGCGCGACGCTGGAAGGCACCGGCAAGCGGTTCTCGGGCGAATGCTCATGCCCGGCATTCTCCGATTTCGGGTTCTGCAAGCATCTCGTTGCGACGGCGCTCGCCGCGAACGATTTGAACTCCGACCTGGCGAAGGAAATCACCAGCCGCTCCACACGGCTTCGTGATTATCTCCGCACGCAAGGCGTGGAGGCGCTTGTCGGCCGGCTGATGGCGTTGGCCGAGCGCGATCCGGCGCTGTTGGAAGATCTCGAGCTCGCCTGTGCCGCGGCGGGCGACGACGACCGGGCGATCCTGTCGCGCTTTCGAGGCGCGATCGCCGACGCGGTGCCCTTAGGCAGCTATATCGAATACGCCGAGGCGGGCAGCTGGGCCTCCGGGGTCGCGGCGGTGCTCGGGCGTATCGACGGCCTGGTCGCGAACGGCAAGGCGGCGTTGGCGTTGCCGCTGCTCGACGACTTCTTCGACGAGATGGAAGAGGCGTTGGGCCATATGGACGACTCGGATGGGCAAGGCGGCGAACTCATCGCCCGCGCCAGCGACATCCATCTGCGGGCCTGCCTTGCCGCGAAGCCGGACCCGATCGAGCTCGCCCGCGATCTCTACGCGCGGGAGGTCGACTCGGAGTGGGACTTCTTTCATGGCGCGAGCGAGACCTACGCCGACGTCCTAGGAGAGGTCGGGCTTGCCGAATATCGGCGTCTGGCGGTCGAAGCATGGCAGAAACTCGGACCGCTGCATCCCCGCAGCCGCGACGAAGACCGCTTCGGTCTGCGTTCCCGGCTGGCATCGATCCTGGAGAGTTTCGCCGAACGCGACGGCGATCTCGACGCGCGCATCGCCATAAGGCGCAAGGATCTTTCCACGGCATACGACTATCTGGAGATCGCGCGGCTTTGCCGCGAGCACGGCCGTGACGCCGAGGCTCTGAAGTGGGCCGAGGAAGGCCTGTGGCAGTTCGAGGATACGCCCGATGGCCGCCTGGTCCTCTTTGCGGGCAATCTCTACATGCGCCTGGGACGCAAGTCGGACGCCGAGAAAATCCTGTGGCGCGAGTTCGAGCGTCTGCCGAGTCTCGATTTCTACAAGCCGATGAAGGTCGCGTTGGAGAATGCGGCCGACGTGAAGGACCGCGCAGTTGGAATACTTATGAAGCACTTGCGCGGCGCGCCCCAGTCGACATCGCCGGCGGACGTCCTGGTGCAGATTCTGATCTACGAAAAGAGCTTCGATGAGGCGTGGCAGGCCCTGGAACGCCACGAGGTCGGCGGTTATGTCCGCATGCGTCTGGCCGAGATCACACAGAAGAGCCATCCGGCGCACGCCTGGAAGGTCTTCGCGCGCCATGTCGAGGCGTCAGTGTCGCGTGGCGGGCGCAACAACTATGAAGAGGCCTGCCGATACATCGCGCGCATCGGTCATTTGCGCGCGGGGCTTGCGGAACAGGACGCGCACGCCGCTTGGGTGGATGATCTGGCGCTAAGGCACAAGGCCAAGCGAACGTTCCTGGAACTATTGCGAAAACGGCGTCCCACCTAGCTCCGGATCAACCGCCCCGTTCGGAGCGCAATTTCCTTGGACTGCCCCCTGCGCCAGCCTGTCCTGCTCTCTCTCCCTTATCGCGCCCGTTCGCCGAAAAGCGCCGCGTTCCGCGCCGTCTCGCGCGTGAAGCCGGGGGTAGAGATTCGCCGATCAGGGAAATTCCGGCGCCTTTCTCCCGCCAGTCTCTGGATCGAGAGACCTAACCCCCAGGTTCGCTCTGACGCCGGGAGGTGCCGGTTTGCGCTTGGCGCACTGTCGGGGGCAAAGTTTGCTCCCGGGAACCCAATCCCTGTTTATCAGGGAAATAACAGGGAATTTTCACGGCCGAATTCGACGTGAAAAAGTACATTTGGTGCTGGTTTCATTGAGTTAAATGCCATTCGCGAATATTGGCGTCATTGAAAACAGCAGGGAATTTTGAACTCCTTAACAGGGAATTTTTCCGCAAGAACAGGGAATTCGATCGCGATATCAGGGAATGGAATTCGGCAGGTCTTGCCTGAACAACGCACGCTGCTTCGTCCATGACAGCGGCAAATCGGCGGCCAGCAAATGCGCGAGGCGGAGCTCTTGCGGAATGCGACGATCAGCGCTTCTTCCTCCTTCGACAGCACCGTCGAGCAGGGCTCCTTCGGCCCCACCTTGCGTCAGCGACAGACGGCCGGCGACGCCATTTGGCGACAGTCTTCTGATTGATGCCGTAACGGGCGGCCAGTTCCCTCAGGCTCGCTTGACTGTTTTGTATTGCTCGACGGATCGCCTCAGCCGTTGTGGCGCTGCCGTGAAGAACTTGTCCCACAGCGAATCCCTCCGCAGATCGTGGCACTTTGCACCACGACTCTTCGGGACTAAACACCTGGTTATCGCCCTTTCAGCCGCGTTCATCTAGCCCTTGACCGCGCGCGGTCGGGAGCGACGTCGGACAACGCGCGCGGCGTACTCCCGACGCGGCCGCGAGCCTGATAATTTGCGCATGCACCACAACTCGGTCTTATCGGATTTTCGAAAAAGTATATGCTGGCCAATATCGAACACTGGCGTGTGGGCCGATGTGATCTACCGCAACACCATATAGGGCAGCTCGGGCTCGCGTCGCAAAGAGCTGCCCACTATCATTGGTGCCGGCGAGGCTTTGCGTAGCGCGAGGACCGCGAGAGTGGAGACATTCTCACCGGGTATATGTTTCTCGCGCACTGCATAGTCGATGAATGCCCGAATCGTGCTCCCTGTCATGACATAGTCGTCAACGAACAGCACACGCTTAGCGCCGAAATCATCAAACAGCGTCTTTGGGATATACAGATTCCAATCGCGAGCGCGTAGAACGTTGTATCCGGCGAACAGCTTGGTCGCCGCCTTTGGACCTTCGTGCTTCAGACGTAGCCCGACCACAACGCGCGGCCGCGGCTTTAGAGCGTCCGCGATGATCTCGGCCCAAACGCCGCCACGGCCGTCCCATGCGAACAGCACATTTGGCTCAAAAGATCGAACTCTGGAAGCGAGCCGACCTCTGCAAAGGGCGCGCATATCGTCGAACTGCCGCCTCTCGCGCCACTCGTCAACGGCGCTGCGCAGGCTGGTGACCGCGACACCAGCCGTCACAAAGGCGCCCATCGCCGCCACGACGACCTGCGCAACATTCCAGAGACCGCTCCACATCGACAAGTTCCCTGAATTGCTCATTCGCCCGTCGCCTCATAAGTGGATCGCAGAAGGCCGTTTCGCCGGCCGGTATACGGTAGCACTATATCGAGGCTCAGACCTCCGACGCCAACGATGGCGGGCTGATGGGCGTGCCCCCAGACAGTCAGACCGAGCGTTGTTATCCTTTCGCTCGAAGCGCCTTTGCTTCGCAGGTATTCGACCGCGGCGGTGAGCATATCTCCCCGAGTGACGCAATCGGATAGCACGAGTATCTTATCTTGCGCGAAGTTCGCTCCGGAAAATACGTTTCTTGGAAAGAACAGTGACCAATTCCCCACGTCGACAGTATCGTAGGCATCGTTCGACGCGGCCGTGTCGTCAAGCGTTGCCCCCTGTGCGCGATCTCCCACGACGATGACTGGACGCCGTGTCAGATAGTCCAAAAGAACTTCCGCCCAGACTGCACAATATGCATCAAGGCAGTAGATGACGTCGGGCTCAAATCTCTGAACGGGAATGCGCAGCTTTTGGTCGCAAACGCGGAGAAGCTCCCGGAAACCAAAAAGGTGCACCTTGGGCGTCAATAGGCCGTGAACTTGGTTCCTTATTACCCAAAGTGAATACAGAACGCCGACGATTTTGAAACCCAGGACCAACCAGATGGGAAAAGATCTGGCAAACCAATCGAGCAAATTCGCCATCCCCGAGTTAAGCCGCGATATCCAATACATCTCCCTCGTCGCCAAGACAATCTCGCGGCCCGAAGCGGATGGCGCGGCGTTCGTTGCCAGCTCCGGGGAGTGTTGCGGATCAAGAAGTTGCGACGAGCAAAGGCTTGCAATGTGCGCGGGCCCGGCTGGCGGGAGTTCTATCCCGCCAGCCGGGTCCGCCGCGGAAATTCAGATCAAGGTGGCTTTCACGCCCGCAGGCAGCCCTTTTCGAAGCCCGTTCGCGGCCATTGCCTCGCGGACGGCCTGCCCGACGCCAAAGACCGCTGCTTGCCAAAGCTCGTCGCTGTCCTTGTTGTTGCACTCGCGAAAATGAACCATGATGCTCGCCCGCATTCCGCCAGCCAGCGCATCGAGGAAATCATCAATATCTTCCGACCGAACCGTTCCGCACACATTGTGGCCAAGGATGACGTTTCGCTTGAAATCGGCATAGGAAAGGTCAAACGGGACCAGCTTCAAAAACTTCCTGCCCTCTATGCTCACGGCGGCAGCCACGGACGCGGTTTTGAAATCCTCAACTGTTTGCAGACTCGATCCGGCACCGTTGATGCCAAACTGTTCCATCCTATGCTGTATGATGTTGAATAAGCACGTTCCGAGCACCAGGGCAGTGTCTTCGAGGACGACATGACTCGAGCTGAGACGCGTGGCCACGAAGTCGAGCTCGATATGCAAACCAGAGGCTTCGGCAAAAGAGCTCAGCAGCCGTGGAAAGCTGCTTACGTCTATTGTCGGCGAAACATGTATGCTCGCAATGCATTCCGGATCGTCGGCCACACTGACGCTCACTGAGACAACGCTCTCGGCGGTCTCGCGCACCACGCGACAACTGATGGGACTGCTGGACAGAACCTTCAAGACTCCGGCCCCCTGGCGCACAGTCTTTGCCGTTTCCTCGGTCGCATTTGCCGTTAAATCCGCATGAACGGACTGCTCCTCCAATTGTGCCGGTCCGTAGACTCTGCTCAGCGCTATTCCGATCGCCCGGAATATTCCCTCCCAAGTATGATGCGGATCTTCGATCGAACACACGCGGATCGTCATCTCTGCGCCCAAGCCGGCGACAAGGCCCTCGATCAGCTCTCGAAGCGGGTGACCCGAAGAAAGCTGTTCGCTGCGCAGTGAAAGGAAATGATCGAGATCGATTTCTCCGATCGCCGTGAACTCGACGAGGGGATCGGCATCCAGGCACAGCAGAATTTCGGCGCTTCCATCATCGATCATCCCGATGACCGCTGCGGATTTCCCCCGGCGCTCCAGTTCCGATATTTTGCTTGCGAGCTCTTTTCCCAGCGCGCACCAGTCGTCGTTGTACCAGCGCAACCTGATCGATGCCCCAATGCGCCAAGCGATGTGTTCGATCATATGGCTGACGAATTCGTTTGGGGTAGCAATCTCTTTCGCCAGAACGCTGCCTATAATCAATTCAAGGGCTATCGCGCCGAACTGCGTATAACAAATGTCGGCATTTCCACTTGCGGACAGGTTATCGAACGCATCCCCGCCCGTGCTAACGGCAACAGTATACGCGCCCGCACGCCGACCTGCTTCTGTCCCCAACAACGAGTCCTCTATGACGGCGCATTTTTCGATCGGCACTTCCAAAAGCTGAGCCGCCCTGAGGTATGCATCGGGGTGGGGCTTCTTCCGCAATCCGTCGTTGTCGTTACCGACGATGACATCAAACCAGTCGCGGATGCCGGTATTGCGCAGAACCCGGTCTATGTCGTCCGTATGATTGTTAGATACAACGGCCATGTGGAGGCGGAATTGAGCGGTCTCTCGAAGCAACTCGCCGATACCGGGGTTCAGCGGGTAAGATGCGGTCCGCCGTTCGTGCTCGTACTGGGAAAGCAGGCGGTTAAAATCCTCGGCCTCGCATTGCAGATCCAGCTCCCGAAGCAGGAATCGCCAAAAATCCGGTGGCGAGAGCGCAAAGCCGGTCTGAACAAGATCTCGCGTCACGATCGCTCTGTCGTCGACGTGCTGCTGTACGAGCATCGTACAAACTTCGTAGTCGAGGCCGATGGAGTCGATGAGAACGCCGTCCATGTCCCAGAGAATTGCGCGTGTCGAATCCGGCAGAGACAGTCGATTCGCGAATAGCATTTCCACTCCGTCCTAACTGTCGCCGCGCTGGCGAATGGCAATGGCGTTTGCGTGTGCTGAAAAGCCCTCGTATTCCGCCAGGATCTTCGCAGTTGACGCGATTTCCGGGAAGCCGGATTTTGTGGCGAAGCCGATCGACGACCTCTTGAGAAAATCGAAGACGGTTACGCAAGAGTAGGTGTGTGCAAACCCTCCGGTCGGTAAGGTTGCGTTTATGCCCAGCGAAAAGTTCCCCAGCGTCACAGGCGTGTAAGCGCCCATCAGGATTTCGCCGGCGTTTTGAATCGCCGGGAGCACGACAAACGGATTCGAAGTAAGAATTTCCATATGCTCCGGAGCGTATTGGTTTACGAATTCTATGGCGGCTTCCATATCGGGCGCTATCACGATCCCACCATAGCCGGACAATACAGCCTCGCAATATTCTCTGCGCTGTCGAGGCAACTGCTCGATCAACCCTGGCAACAATCGCTCGACTTCCTCCGCGTACGACGCCGAGGCCGTAACCAGCAATGCAGACGAATCCGGTCCGTGTTCCGCCTCGATCAGAAGATCGTGCGCCGCGATGATTGAGGGAACACTGCCGTCGGCCAGTATGATAGCCTCGCTCGGTCCGGCTGGGACGCCGATATCGAGCAGTCCGATGAGTTCCCGCTTCGCCGCGGACACGTAGGTATTACCTGGCCCCATGACTTTTCTGACTTTCGGCACGCTCTCCGTGCCGTAGGCCATGGCCGCGATCGCTTGTGCGCCGCCCACGCGGAATACACGCTCAATGCCGACTACGCTTGCGGCATAGAGTGTAGCGGCGTCGATCACGCCTGTTTCCGTCGGAGGCGTGCAGACGACGATCTCTCGAACGCCCGCGACAACCGCAGGAATGCCGATCATCAGCATAATGGAAGGGAACGATCCTTTTCCCCGCGGTACGTAGAGACCGACCGACGATATCGGGGTTATTTTTTCTCCAGCGAGCACGCCTTCAGACATCTGCTTGAACCACATTTGCTGCGGCATCTGTGCTTCGTGAAAACGCCGGATATTCGCTGCGGCGGAATCAATCGCGGAGCTCACTTCTTCCGGCAATTTCGAGCGGGCGGTCTCGAACTCGTCCCGCATCACTTCAATCGGATGCGATGAAATGTCGACTTTATCGAAATCTCGAGTGAACTTCCGCAGGGCTTGATCCCCTTGATTCCTGACCTCGGCGATAATCGGGCGGACTCGCTCGCGGATAGCCGAGATGTCTGTCTCCGATCGCATACAGAGTTTGGTGACCTCTTCAGCGCTCATATCCCGCAACACATACTTGTTGATCATTTTTCGAGGTCCCTTCCTTTCCGTTGCGTGGATTCAATCAGGCGACTAATCACAAACCGCAGTTTTTCAGTAATATCATGCAGTCGTTCGAGGTTCTCGCCTATGGCGCCTTCCGGGGATTCGGCAGCACTCCGCAACTCCATTTGCAGAAGATCACCATAACAGGTCAAAAGGTAGATGAAATAACGCTTTACGTCGTAGCTGTCTTTCGCGAGAAAGGGTAGGGCTGCGACCAGGAGGTCGTCGATCGCGTCAAGTGACAAATTGACTGTCTCGGTTCCTGCATGAGGGATGCTGAGTTTCGCGGGTACTGAAGACGGCGCCATGCGGGTCTGAAGAGCGGGAGTGAGGAGATTTTCATAGAAGAAGGCAATCCTGGGATTGTAACTCCGTACCTTCTCGGCATATTGCTTGAAAAGGGTGTCGGCTGCGGCGAGGTCGTGCCGCGCAATGGCCAAGAACCCCCAATCCAGCAGTTTCTCCCTTTTTTCTTCCATGCATTTTGTCCCGGGTCAGTTGCACCGCGCGGTGCGATTGTATCTGACATCGAGGCCGGCAAATACCAATTGTTTGGCGAGAAAGATCGATTCTCGGGATTGCAGTGGCCGGCCAAGCCCTCGTTCGATCGGCCGTTAAGAACGATCGGCTCAACTTTCGGCCATGACAAATTGCTCAGTCCTGAGAAAATCGAGGGAGCCCAATCCACGCTGGGCGCCTCCTGTGCGAGCCCGGTGCAATCTTCCTACCTCTTGACCTTGTAGCTTATGTCGCAACAACTGGAATTTCCGCAGACTGCATCCCGCGCCAGCCTGTCCTTGCACTCTCCATCATCTGCGGGTCGTTCACGTCTTGCCGGTGGCGCCGATTCCGTACCAGGCACCGAGATAGTCGACCTTACCTAAGTTGATGCCGTTGTGCCGCAACAGCGCGTAAGCCGTTGTCACGTGAAAGTAGAAGTCCGGGAGGACGAAACTCGTAAGATAGTCGGCGCCTCTGAGCTCGAACGATTTGCCGGGCATCTTCAGTTCGATCGTGCGATCTTCGCTGCCGTCGAACGTTTCCTTCGGCAGCGAGCGGAGAAATTCGATCGTCTTCGCGATCCGCTCCTTGAGCTCCGGCAATGTCGTTTCGGTATCCGGAAAGCTCGGCACGGCGAGTCCCGCAAGTCGTGCGGAGCCCTTGGCCGTATCGCTTGCCGCTTGAACCTGCCGCGTAAAAGGATGCATGTCAGGCGCAAGCCGCGCCTCGAGAAGCGCCTTGAGGTCCTTGCCCTCGGAGTCCGCCTGGGCGGCGGTCTTGTCTATTATTTCCGACAGATTCGCGAGCGTGCGGATCAATGTCGGAATCAAAGCTTCATAGATCGAGAAAGTCATGGGACCTCCTTAGGCGAATTTGCGAAAGTCCGAGCCAATCGCCAATCGCATGCGGAATCAAGAGTTGAGGATGGCGGCCGCCCAGGCGGCGCGGAGTTCCGGCCGCAGCACGAAGTCAGTCCGGATCGCTGAAGCCGTGCCGGGACCATGTCGGCATGGCGGGGGGATCCACATCGACGATGCGTGGCGGTGGCCGGCGCCCGGTCAATCCCAGATCGGCGAAAATGGCATCGGCGAGCGCCCGGTCGCGCTGCTCGCTTTTGCGCTTCTCGATCATGCCGTTCAGCACGAACGCTATGACGACCTGATTGGCGGGATCGGCCAGCGCGACAAGGCCGAGCCCGCCGACATGGCCGAACGTCCGAGGGGAGCAGGCGGAGCCGAAGAACCAGCCATCCGCCATGAAGCCCAATCCCCAGCCGACGAAGCCGTCATGGTGAACGTCGTAAGCGGCGGTCCTGTCCTTCCGGATCAGTGCATCGACCGTTGTCGACATCAGAACCGGGCTGTCCGCCGTTCCGCGTTGAGCGGCCAGAAGTGCTTCGTAGATGCGTCCCATCGCCGACGCACTGCCCAACCCCATCATCCCGGGGCAGCGGAGGAGAAAATGTCCCGGTTGCGATCCGTCCGCGACGCGCGGCTGGGCTTCGCGCAAGTCGAAAATCAAGCTCAGCTTGGGCCAGACGTCCAGAAAGTCGCGTCGGCTGAGTTCGAGCAGAAATTCGGATCCGATCGGCGTCAGGATCTCGTCCCGGGCATAGCTTGCGAAGTCCCGTCCGTCGATCCGTTCGATCGCTTCGGCCAGGATGAACCAAGCCCAAGCGTGACTGTAATAGGCCTCGATGCCGGGTTGCGCTTCGGGCGGAAGTTTTGCCTTGGCTATGGCGTCCAGCTGGCTTTCGCGCGACTCGAGCAGAACCCGCAGCAGCGGGTCCGGCCGAAGCGAGGCTGCGTGGGACAACAGCTGGCGAAAGGTGATGCGGCCTTTGCCTTCGCGGCCGAATTCGGGAACGATCTGCGCGACCGGCACGTCGGGATGCACCTTGCCGCGTTCCCAAAGCTGCCCGAAAGCGATCGCGAGGATGGGCTTCACGCAGCACAGCCACGAATTCATGACGCCGGGCGAATAGGAAAGGCCGGACCGGGCCCAGCCGATTGCCATCGAAGCTACCTCTTGGCCGTCGACAGAGACGTAGACCTGCGCGCCCGGCGTCGAGTTCTGTCCGATCCACTCGACGAGCATAGCCGCCGTCTTCGGCAGCCTGTGATATCCACGCCCGCTCAAAGGCGGGACCGGTCCCACAGGCGGTGCGAGCGCCTCCGCCGGGATGCATAGGCCGTCATCGCTTCCATCCTTGAGGCCATCGGCCCCCTTGGCGACGACACGGTGTATACGCTGCTGAAGATCGCGGAGCCGCCGATCGTGGATGTCTTTGGAACCGCCTTGCTGCGTCATTCCTGACCCCAAGCTTGCGCGCACAAACCAGGATCAACGATTGCACATTGCCTGCAAGTCGCCTGTCGGAGGAGCACTTTCATATCATTCAGTGAGGACGCAGAAGGGTCAAGTCGATGGTGGAACTTCAGGGCGATGATTCTCGTCTTTTCGGCAGGCCCGGCTTGGCCTAGTCTTGGATTTCTCGCCCGATTGGGCACTTCGCATCTCTCGACCGCCAGCATCGAACGACCGGCGCATGGGTGTGAACCGACCAGCGTATGGAGCGTGCGATGGGACGTGACGACACCGCCGGACCGGACTTGACCGGCGCCGGCGGCGTCGCCGCGGAGGTTTTGCGCACGATCTCAGGCGCGTTGGGCCAGAGTGCCGGCGGCATCGACCCTTCGCAGCGCATGGACGATCTCGGCGTGGACTCGCATGCGCTGGCGGAAATGGTGCTTGAGCTCGAAGACCGGTTCGATTTCGAGTTCTCTCCCGAAGAGGTGGATGCGCTCGCGGGATCGGAGACGATCGGCCAAGTGATCCAAATCGTCAGCGCGGCGAGGGCCGCACGATGTTAGGTCGCAGTCTGGGTACTATGTTCGCGGACATTTGCGAGCGCGCTCCGGACGACCCGGCCTTCGAAGCGGCCGATGGTTCCCTGCGATGGACCCGGCGTGCGCTTGCAGACCGGGTGGCGCGCGTGGCGGAGCTCTTTGACGATATGGCCGTGGGAAGCCGTGTGATCCTGGCGTTACCCAATACCGCGGAATTTCCCGTCTGGTTTTGGGGCTGCCAGGTCGCCGGTATCGTTCCCGTCCCGGTTGCCCCTCCGCATGCCGGTCCCCGGCTCGCGCATCAGATCGCCTCAATACGGGCGATCTCGGGCATAACCGGGGCAACCGCGATCGTGCTGCGCCCTGGCGAGACCGCTCAAAAGCTCAGAACGGCGCTCGCGCCTTTACGCATCTTCGAACATGCCATTGAGCCGGGGATAGCGAGATTGAGCCCGCGGGAGCGTCGCCCTGAGGACTTGGCGTTCATTCAGTTCACGTCCGGCAGCACTTCCAACCCCAAGGGGTGTGCGTTGGCGCATCGGAGCGTCGCCGCGAACGTGGAGGCGATACGGAAGGCGCTAGATACGCATCGCGGCGATGTGTCCTACAATTGGATGCCCTATCACCACGATATGGGACTTCTTTCCGGCATCATCGCGCCGATTCTGTGCGAGGGGACCGGCATCATCGACGCGCCGCGCGCCTTCATGCTGGACCCGATCGGGTGGCTCAGGAAGATATCGGCCCATGCGAACGTCCACACCACCGCGCCGAACTTTGCACTTTCGCTCACGCTGCGCGCTTATTCGCGTCGACGCGACCTCCAGCTCTCGCTCGAGAACGTCCGGTCGATCATCTGCGGTGCGGAGCCCATAGAACCGGAGCTCGTGCGGCGATTCCTGCGGACATTCGCCGGCTTCGGGCTGAAGCCGGAAAGCTTTGTCGCTTGTTATGGAATGGCCGAGTCCACTGTGCTCGTGAGCGCATGCTCGGGCGGGCTGCGCACGTTTCTCGCCGATGCGACGGCTCTGGAAAAGGACCGCCGCCTGGAGCCGGTCGGATCCGGCGGCAGGGCTCGCGAGCTCGTAAGTCTCGGCACGCCGCCGCCAGAGTGTCAGCTGAAGATCGTGGAAGAGGGCCGCGAAGTTGCCGAAGGCCAGGTTGGCGAGATCTGGCTACGCTCGCCCAGCCTCATGCAAGGCTACTTCTCCGATCCCGAGGCGACGGAAGGGGTCTTCCAGGATGGCTACCTCAAGACGGGCGATAACGGCCTGCTTCTGGCCGGCGAGCTCTTCTTCGTCGGCCGCCGCAAGGACATTCTCATCGTCTCGGGCCAGAACTTCGATCCGCATGACATCGAGCTGCAGATCGCGCAAGCTGTCGGCTTGGAGGCGCGGCGGATCAGCGCCATCAATGTCAATATCGCGGATAGAGGAAGCACGCTTGGCATCGTGCTGGAGGAAGACTTCACGGCAAGGCAGTCCGAAGATCTTCCGTCGCGAGTGATTGAGAGCTGTTTCAACATCACGGGCGTCCGGCCGAAGATCTACGTGCTCAGGGGCGAACGGCTGCCCCGCACATCCAGCGGGAAGATACAAAGAGCCGCGCTCGCGCTGCGTTTCACACAGCTCGAATCCATGGCGTCCAAAGCGGCGGAGGCCGTCGAACCTTGAGATGGCGCTCGAACGGCGATGTCTACTTCAACCCGCGATCGCTCGGGAACGACGAGAATCTGGCTCACGTCTACAGGCAGTTTCATGCCCGGGGACCGCTTCATCGAAGCGCCGTCGGAGGATGGTTCGTCTGCGGCTATGAGCTGAGCCGGCGGTTGTTGCTGGCGCCGGAGCTTCGCCGCGATCATCCTGCCGTGACGAACAAGCACGCGATGGGCCATCATGAATCCATAGAGAACTTCGAAGCATCGCTGTTCGGCAAAGAAGGGCCGCGCGATGCGGTCATCCGCGCCGTCATGCGGCAGATGTTTTCACGATCCGCCGTCGAGCGGCACCGGAGCCTGGCCCAAGCGCGGGCGCGGGAACTGCTCGGCGCGATACCCGCCGATCGATCGGTCGATGTCGTTTCGGATTTGGCATTGCCCTTTACGCTGACGGTCCTGAGCAAATTACTGGGTGTGGACGAAACAAGCGGCGCGGCCCTGCGCGAGTTCACAGAGCGCACGATCTTGCTCATCGATTCCTATCCCGCCAAGGCGGCGGCCATCGCCGCGGCCGATGAACTCACCGTCCAGGCAGTCGCCGTCCTGAACGGCATCCTCGAAGACAGCCCTTCGCAGGACACGCTGGCGGGCGTGCTGCGGGAGCTGGCGCGAACAAATGTCATAGGGCCGCGGGAGGCCGTCGCCAATCTCGGCATCGCGTTCGCCGCCGGCCATGACACCACGCTCAGCTTGGTTGCCCAGACCCTCGCATTCCTGTCCGATCACCGCGCCATTGGTGCGGACGCGCTGCGCACCGGTGGCGGCATGGCGCGGCTGATCGAAGAAGCCATGCGCTACTTCGCTCCAGTGCAGCTCGCCAGCAGGGTCGCGAGTTGCGACATGACGGTCGAGGGCAAGACGTTCGAGAAGGGCGCTGACGTCCTCATCCTGCTGGGCGCCGCGAACCGGGATCCGGCGGCGTTTTCGGATCCAGACGTGTTTCACCTGGACCGTGGCGAGCAACCAAGGTCGCTGGGCTTCGGCCATGGCCTTCATCTCTGCGTGGGCGAGCAGCTCGCGCGCCTTCACACCGAGGTGCTCATCGAGACTGTGCTTCGCGAGTTCTCCGGCTATCGCTGCACGCATGACGGACAGAGCTGGCGGTCGACCGCGAGCTTCCGGTTTCCTTTGGACGTGCGCCTGGACATGAGCCGCAACCCGGAAGCCGTACGCCCATGAACCGTTTCTGGACCGAGCTGGCAGGGCTTCTGCAACCATACACGCTCGGCGAGCAGCCCAAGGGCCCCGGCGTTCTCAAGCTGAATACCAATGAATCCCCGACGGGGCCCTCGCCGCGGGCGCTCGAAGCCATCCGCGGAGGATTTGAGGCTCTATCCCGATCCACGCGCGGCTGGTCTTCGGGAGGAGCTGGCGCGGTATCACGGCGTGGGGCCCGAGCAGGTCTTTGTCGGGAATGGTTCGGACGAAGTCCTGGCGCACGCCTTTACCTGCGAATCACGGTGGGAACGACAGAGGAGGTAGAGCTCTTTCTCTCCGTTCTCGCGGACGTCCTCGCATCGATGGACGGGCGATCGCGACACGGCCGGCTGTCCTGATGCGTGCGGAGCGCGTCAGGACTCCCGGGTCTCGGCGCGTGCTTGTATCCGCCAGGCGAGAACTGCACCGATGATGAGAGTGAACGCCGTCAATGCGAATGGGAGTCCAAGAAGGCTGGGATGCCCAAATCGCGCAACCCAGGAATACAGCGCGCCAAAGAGAAGCGGGCTCACGACGCGGGCCAGCGCCGAAAAACCCTCCAGCGCGCCTTGCAGTTCGCCCTGCTCGTCGCTGCCGATTCTTGTGCTCAAAGTCGCCTTCAGCGTCGGCTGCGCAACGACCATCATTCCGATCGCCACCAGGGCCGCCACGACGGGCGTACTATACTGGGACGCGCAAAGCACGGTAAAGCCGGCCGCGCCGACCATAAGCGCCAGGACGCCGGTCGTTTGGGCCCCAAGGCGATCGACCGCCGGTCCGATAAGGACCGCCTGTGTGATCAGGAAGACGACGGCGAGGACGCCGACGGAGAAGCCCACCTGCGCAGTGTCCCAGCCAAACCTGTCCACGACGAAGAGGGCGAAGCAGGCCGGGAAAAGAGCGATCGCCGCCTGGAGGATGAAATAGCCCAGCGCGAGACGCCCTATCTCCGCCGTTTGCGTGATGAGCCTGAGCGAGCCGATGGGGTTTGCTCGTTTCCAGGAAAAAGCCGCCCTCTTTTCCTTTGGATGTGTCTCTGGAAGAAAGGCAAAAGCGAGCAGCGCTGTCAAAATGCTGATCAGGGAGGCGCAGATGTAGGCGATCCTGAGGCTGGAATGAGCAGCCAGGCCGCCGAGGACCGGGCCCAGGACGAAGCCGGCGCCCGTTGCCCCGCCTACCAATCCGAATGCCGAAGCTCGCTTGTCGGGAGCAGTGACATCGGTGACCGTTGCCAATGCCACTGCCGTGGTTGCGGATGTCGTTCCGGAAAGCACCGTGCCCAGCGCGAACAACTGGATGTCTGGGGCGGTGCCCCGAACGATATTGGCGAGGGCGATGCCGGCGATCGACAGGAGAAAAACGGGTTTGCGGCCGAAGCGATCAGCCAAAGCGCCAAGAAACGCGCCCGACAAAAACTGCAACCCGGCATTCAGTGCTAAGAGGAAGCCGGTAACCGTGCCGTAGTCGAGGGAGCCTCTCAGAAGAAGCTTCACCATGCCCGGTACAAGGGGCGCGATGAATCCCACTGCCAAAAAATCGAGCAGCACGAGGGCAGCGACGACCCACAAGACACGCCGCGAGGCGGCACCGCGATATATCGCCGTCTCCGTCAGCTCGAACTCCTCCCGTGATTTAGGACGTCGGCCGCCCGACACAGGTCGCCACGAGACCAGCTTCCGCTTCCGGTCAAATCAACCGACCGCCATTCCTGGAATGATCCAGGTTGATTTCAATCTTTATACGACTATAGATTACCACATTCACTAAGCTCAATACCATTCGCGCATCGACGCGTTGAATGGGCGCGCCTCCTGGGGTGACGCGGAAGGCACTAAAGGAGGGGGGATGCACGGCGATCTTGCTGACCATCGGCTCCATCATACGGCGCTGACGGAGTACGAGTACGACGGTCTCAGCGCGAAATTCGGACTTGCCGACGGGCACGCCTATCACGACCTCGACACGAGCCAAATGCTTATCGTATCGAGGCTTTCGTCGATCTGGCGGACCGCCTCCCTATCCCGCCAACGCGATGTCGAGCGCGAATTCTCCGGAACATTCTACTCTCTTGCCGGACAACGATCTGTCGTCGAGTCCGATAACTTTCGGATATGCACCTCCGCGTCGCAGTCCATCGACCTTGCCTGCGCGTGGCTCGCCAGAGCGCGAAAGAAAATAGCTTTGGTCGAGCCCACCTTCGACAACCTCGCGTTGATCATCCGGCGCTGGAACATTCCTCTGTCGCCGATTGCAGAAGATGCGCTCTTCTCAGGTAGCGAGCTTTCGCGGCACACCCGGGATGTGGATGCCATTTTTCTCGTCAATCCGAACAACCCGACCGGCAGCTTTCTGACCAGGCCCGCTTTTGAAGAGATCGTGGAATGGTGCGTCCGCGAGAACAAAATCCTTGTTTCTGACTTCTGCTTCCGTTTTTTCAGCCGCTCTTTCGAGGACTATTACCAGATCCTGGAACGGAGCGGCGTCAGCTATGTGGCCATCGAAGACACCGGCAAGACCTGGCCGACGATGGACATGAAGGCGAGCATCATCGCATACTCCGCCAGCTTGAAAGCCGAAATCGAGGAGGTCTTCCATGAGATCTTTCTCGGGGTGTCGGCGTTTTCGATCGCCGTGCTGACCGAATTCGTGAAGAACACCCAAGAAGCTGGGTTTGATGCGACGCTGTGGCCGCTCGTAGCGGAGCATCGCCGCCAGTTCAGGGAGGCCATCGGCGGCAGCTTCTTATCGATCGATCCAACAGCGGAAAAATCAAGTCTCGGACTCGAGTGGGTGCGGATCGACGATCCGGAGTTCGACGATATGACGCTGACCGCGTTCCTGAAGCAGGCCGGCATCGCATGCTTGCCGGGCCGGTTCTTTCACTGGAGCATGCGCAACGCCGCGGGCCAGCGCAATCTCCGCTTTTCCCTGCTCAAACCCGGCCGGACCATCGCGCAAGGTTTCGCTCAACTGTCGCGCGCGCTCGAGAGCGCCAGAGGCTAGCAGCGTATCGACCGTGGCTCGACCGCCATGCGCTGCTTCAGCAAATGCCCCGCGATGTGGGCAACGCCGAGACCAGTCGCGAGACCAGGTCGTGCACACGCTCCGGAGGCATCGCGAGCACGAAGCGCGCGAATCCGTCGAATCCGTCGCCGTAATGGGCTCCGTCCGAAGCAGCTATGCGTCCCTTGCGAAGCATGAGATCGAAAGGACGCTCAGGCGCGTTGAGACCGCGCAGATCCGCCCAGACAAAGAACGTGGCATCCGGAGCATGAAGGCGAATTCCCGGAGCTCTGCCGGCCAGCTGCTCCATGAAGCTATTGCGGCTGCGCTCTATCAAGCCGGTGACGCTCTGAAGCCAGTCGCTGCCCGAGCGCCACGCTGCTTCCGAGGCGAGCAAGCTGGGCACAGCAGGCTCTCCGAGCAGCTCCGGCGGAATTCGCGTCCGGAACAGCTTTTCTAGCTCGCGGCTTCCAAAGTGCAGTATTGCGCATCCCAGGCCACCGAGGCCAAAGGCCTTACTCGGCGAGCACAGCGTGACGGTTCGCTCCGCGAGCGCAGGAAAGAGCTTGGCGAATGGTTTGTGACGCCGTCCATCCAGCATGAGGTCCGCATGGAGCTCATCGGAAATCACGACGATGTCCTCGCGTTCGATCCAACGCGCGAGCGCACCCAGCTCTTCAGCATCGAAAGCGCGTCCCGTGGGATTGTGCGGGTTGCAAAGCAAAAACATGCGGGCCTCGCCGGGCTCGGGCGTCATCTCGCCGAGGACGAAACGGCCCTGGCGTTGGAGCATCGGTTGAGGGACCGGCCTGCGACCCGCGTTCTCGACCGCGGATCTGAGGGCCGGAAAAACCGGCGTGTGGAATGCCACTCCATCACCGGAGCCCGAATATGCCAGGACGCAGGCTATAAGTGCTTGAGACCCGGATACGGTAAGCTGTGTGTCGCGCGGGTCCGGCACCCAATCGAACGCCACGCACATCCGCCTGCTGAACGTGTTCCTCAATGCTTCGGCCGGGCCGCGCTCTTCCTGCAGCGGATAGCCGTAACGCTGGTCGTGGAGCCAGCCACGCAAAGCGTCGTCCACGGCGGGGCACGGAGCAAGATCGCTTTCGGCGGGCGTAACCGGCAGGACGCCCGGCGGGAATTTGCTCCACTTCGAACCCTGCCGCGCCCGAAGCCGGTCAACCGACGGAAATCCAAGTCGCATCCGATCAGCCTCGTCCCAAGCGCAAATTTCCGTATACAATGGCTGGGCCGAATCCGTAAAGCAGGATCCCCGTGGCGGTTCAGGAGGGAAACTTGGCGCAATCCGCTTTTGAAACACTGCAGGTGCTGCCGCCGGATCCGCTGCTGTCCCTCATCAGAGAGTACGATGCCGACCCTCGGCCCGCAAAGCTGGACCTTGGAGTGGGAGTCTATCGCGACGGCAACGGGCGCACACCTGTCTTTGCGGCCGTGAAGTCCGCCGAGCGGCGCCTTGTCGAGCGCCAGGACACCAAGGCGTATCTCGGCGTCGAAGGGAACTCCGTCTTTCTGGCGGGATTGCAAACGCTGTTGCCGGATGAAATGAGCGAGCCCGATTGGATCGCGCTCCAAACGCCGGGCGGCACTGGAGCATTGCGCCTTGCCGCCCAGCTCGGAGCCGTTTCTCGTCCCGGCGCGAGAATCTGGATGGGAACGCCGAGCTGGCCGATCCACGCCCAGATTTTTTCTGCAGTCGGATTGACTGTCGAAAGCATCAAAACCTTCGACACGGTACGGCAGTCATCGCAGCTCGGTGCGCTGATCGACCGGCTCGAGCGTGCTGCGCGCGGCGACTTGGTCCTGCTCCAAGCCTGTTGCCACAATCCGACGGGCGTTGATCCCTCTCCAGCAGAATGGGCGAGGCTCGCAGCCGTCACCGCAGAGCGCGGCATCCTGCCGCTCGTCGATCTGGCGTATCACGGGCTCGGCGACGGCCTTGATGAGGATACGGCGGGACTGCGCCAAATGCTGGCCCGCTGTCCGGAGATCATGGTGGCCTATTCGTGCGACAAGAACTTCGGATTGTATCGGGAGCGCACCGGAGCCTTGTTTCTGCGGACCCCGCGCCGCGCACCGGCCGCTTCGACGCTATCGAAGATCGCGCGTGAGCTTTGGTCCATGCCGCCCGACCATGGCGCCGCCGCGGTCGCGGAGATCCTGCAGAGTCCGGAACTTGGCTCCGAGTGGCGCGCGGAGCTCGCTTCAATGCGCGCGCGGATCCGGGATATACGCAGCGCTCTGTCTTCTGCCGCGCACGCGCTGGCGCCTCTGGCCGGACAGAAGGGTCTCTTCGCCGCCCTTCCTCTCTCGGGCGAGCAGGTGGACGCGCTTCGCACCGATCACGCCGTCTACATGGCGCGCTCCGGGCGCATCAACGTCGCCGGTTTGCGGCGCGAACAAATCGCCGGATTTGCGACGGCTCTGAAGTCCGTAGGGATCGAAAGCGCGGGCGCAGGCGATCTCCCGGGCGTCATCCGGTGAGTAGTACTGGAGATCGCATCACTTGAATCCCGTTCCCGCGGCGTGCCGCCCTCATGCTATCTGTCGGCGCGAACAGCCAAAACCAGATCGGGAAAATGGTAGGAGCCGTCCTCCTGCCGATAGGCCTGCGCGCGTTCAATCGATTTGGCACGGATCTCGCTCTGCACCTCTTCCGATGCGCTGCTCAAACCGATCTTCTTCCAGCTATAGGCGAGCAACGTATCGATGGACTCCAGAACCGTATTGCTCGTAAGCACATAGCCCACGGATTTTTCGAACCCTGCGGCACCCATCGTTGCGATGACATCTTCCGGCCTCTCCGCGTCATGGAGGGGACCGCCTTTGAGCACTTTTTCGGGAAGGTCGAGAGATTCCCGTGCCGCCTCCAGAACGATATTGAAGCCGACGCGCTCGGATTGAATCGGCATCGTCACGAGCAGTCGGCCGCCGCGTTTCAACACGCGCCCCGCCTCCGAGAAGTTCTTTTCCGGCGACAGGTAGTGATGCGCGGCGGAATTGCTGACGACAACGTCGAAGGATTCGTCTGAAAAGGCGAGAGCGTCGGCATCGCTGATTTCAAACTCGATATGGGGAAACCGCTTCCGGGCGGCGTTTATGAGCTTTTCTGAATAGTCGGCACCGACGACGCGCCCGGCGATCTTCGCCAACTGGGCCGTGAGATCGCCTCCGCCGCACCAGGTTTCGAGGACCGAATCCCGGTTCGTTATCTGTCCCAGCTCGCGCAAAATATTCACTTGCCCCGACGTCGCCGTCATCGGCGCGACCGTAGAGATGAATTCTTGAGCGGACTGCGTCTCTTCGGCCGACTTTATCGAACTCTGATCGTTGCTCATCTGCATCGTCCGTTCCGAAGAAATGGTTGCCGCCTTCCCGCGCATCCGCTCAGCCAAGGCTGTCCGGAAAGCTCATCGGGAGATTCTTGTCGTCGAAGAAATACTTCTCGGCATCGAGAAACCCTTGGCCGTAAAGGCCCAGATACGGTGAAATCGGCGAAGAGTCGAAAGTCTTGATCTTGTCCTGTATCAGCTTGGAATACTTCCGCATGATCTCGGGATTTGGGAGATGATGCTTGAACGTCCATCGCGGCTGAAACGAAATCGTGAAGTATCCCGCATGGCGCGTCTGCTTCCTGACGTGAGCCGGCGTCAGGCACAGGGGAAAGACCGGTTCGCCGTCGAAGCAAAAAGTCCAGCCGGGATCGCGCATCGATCGCGGAACGTCGTCAGGCCAAGGCTTTTCGTCGGCGGCATGAAGCCGCCTGAGGGCGCTCCAAAAGCGATCGTGATAGGTTTCGAGCGTCCGGACCTCTTCCGGCGGAAACACGTAGGACAGCGTGGCATAGGGGCCGATGGCGCGAGAGTGCCTCAGGAATTCGGTGAGAGCAGCAGCCATGTTGCCGCCTTCGGGATCTTCGGCGAAGCAATAGTGAAAGCCGCCTTGCGCCATCGCCCTCACCGCGAACACGCAGGGAAACAGGCGTCCGTCGCCCGCCATGACATGGCCAGCATAGTCCCGCGCCGCCGCATGCTGCCAGCTGGTCTCGGGATAGCGCACCAGGACTTCATCGTGCTGAAGAACGTGTTTCATGCGCGGCAGATCCCCGGGTGGTTTCACCGGCATTGGAGGAGAAACCCCAACTCGAAACCGGTTGAGTCGACGTCCGGGTCGGTTGTCGCTTGCGCAACGAGCCGCAAACCGGCCTCGCTGAACAGCTTACGCCAAAAATCCGGACCCTCGAGCTCCTGCTTGGTGAAGTAGTGCACGAGATAGTAAGGGTTGTAATAGGACAGAGCCAATGGATGGCTCATCGCTGCGGCGTCGCCGGCTCTATTGTCGACTTCGATGACGACGATATGCGAATCCGGGAATTTGGCCGCGACTTGTCTGAGGAATTGCACAGCCCCCTGGCGGCCATCCTGACCGAGTATCTCCTGCAGAACGAACGCGATTATGAGCGCATCCGCATTGCGTTCGTGCGTGCCTTGGATGAAGTCCTGCGCGGTCGAGCGGTACAGCCTGATCCGTTCGGCCAATTCGCCGAGCCCGATATCTACGGCCGACTGCGCGTGACTGGTTTCGTCGGGCTCAACGCCGATTGCCACCAAATCGGGAAACAGAGAGCATAGCTCTCTGAGATAAAGCGCGTTGCCGCACCCCAGATCGATGATTTTCCTTGGGCGCGCGCCGAGCCGTCCAAGCAGATCCTTCGTCAGTGGAATGGCGTCGTATCGACTGATCTTGCAGCTGCCCGAGCCGACGCGCGCGCCATTCCTCGACAGAGCTCCGCTTCCGGCACGCAGCCCCTCGCCCATGGCCGAATAGGTCTGGGCATAGCCGCCAATCAGCATCTCGTACCAGGGCCACGCTTCGCGCATGTCGGAGAGTTTTCCAAGAGCCGATACGTGGCCGCTTTCGATCTGGACGAATCCCTCCGCCTGCAGAAAGAGCAGAAGACCCTCGAGGCGGACGGGGTCGAGATTCAGGCGGCCGGCGAGTGCATGGATCGATTGGGACGGCTCCCCAAGCATCCCGTCCGCAATGCCGAGATCGAATAGGTGGTAGAGCGAGAATGCCAGGGCGAAACCGCGAATGGGCTGCAGATTCCGCACAAGACGGTCCTCGAACCCCGCTGGTATCGCAGAGTCTGACGATATGCCGTTCATGGTCTCGATCCTCGGGTCAGCCGGAACTGGTCCGTGAGCGCTCCAGCACTGCGCACTGGACCCGTTCGACGGTCCAAATATCGTCCACGGTCCATGGTTCCGGCGCCGTGCCGCGCATGAGATCCGAAAACGCTCCGATTGAAGTCAATGGCCTTCCGCCGGCGAGAGCCTCGGCGGCAATGGGGTGTCCGAACAGGCCGAAAGGGCGGGCCCGAACATCGGTGAAGGTGCTGCATACGAAATTTATCTGTCCGGCCACGGCACACGCGGGGAGAGCCTGCACAAATGCGATATGCGACTTCGGGATGGCCTCCGGCAGCATCGCCACCCAATCCCGCGTCGGCACCCCCCAGCGATCCAGGCTTGCCTCGGCTCCCGAAAGCAACCACTCCAGCGCCGCGCGCTTGTCGGCGCCGATCGCGCGCAACATCAGCCACTCGTGGGCGCCGAGAAGGTAGACGACGGACGCGGCAGCCACGTGTGTCCGGCTTTCGAGACAGCTCAGCAGTTCTGGAACCCGATTGCCTTTGTCGATAGAGCCGCCGGCGTGCAGCACCACCGCCTTCTGTCCCTCCCGTGTCGAGAGATGCCGCGCGACCATCTCATCCACGGCCTGCAGTTCGTCCAGAGCTCCGTGCAGTTGGCCGACGACATAGAGGCGCCGCGCGCTATCCGGAAGGCGGATAGCCGGATGCATCGCAGAAAAGCCGTTGAGCTCTATTGCAGCTGCTGGCAGTTGAAAGTCTCCCTGGAGCTGAACCGCAGCGTCGGAGGCGACCAAATGCAGAGTACAACTCGACGTTATTGGATCGATCGGTCAAGTCAAGGCCGGGGCGGTGAAGCGCCGGTTGGCTTGCGCCGCCCGGCCCGGGCGCTGAAAGGCGCGGGCATCCGGCCGCGGGTTCCTGCGACCAAGAAAGCAATCGATCACAAGAGGGCCGCAATCGAGTCTCGAATTTTGTTCGAGAATGGTCCACTATCGGCAGACGCAGGGGTAACCTTGCGGCCCGTCTGCCTAGATCGAAGTCCGCGTGACGACGTGGACGAAACGCATTGGAGGAGGGTGATATTTTGCCAGCGCCCGCATTGTCCGACGAAGAGCGGCGATACTGGGACCAAAGCGGGTTCCTGGTCGTGCGGAATTGTCTGAGTGACTGCGAAGTCACGGCGCTAAGCAGGTCTCTCTCCGATCTCGCTGAAGGCTCTTTCGAATGGCCGGAAGAAAAAAAAACATCCCACACGAGCGTTGCCGGAAATGGGCAGCATCTCGATATCGTTGGATTGCCCTTTCTGACGGATTCCGTGGCGTTCCTGATGGATCACCCGAACATATTCGGGAAAATATTGTCGCTTATGGGCCCCTTCATCTACATACCCGGCATGGAATACCTCGAGCGCTACAGCCATGACGCTCCGCTGCTGCGCCTGCATACGGACGGCGGCGGTTCGTTGCGGTGCATTTTCCCCTCGCCGGAAAATCTGGTGCTGCAGCTCAAGGTTCAGTTCTTCCTCACGGACGTCGACCAGCCGGACTTCGGGAATTTCACTCTGGTGCCGGCGAGCCATCGCAAGCGCTTTCCCTTCGACGCAGCCGAGATCGAGCAAGCGACGCAACAGGCCGTTCAGGTTCTGGCGCGTAAGGGCGATGCCCTCATCTTCCCGTGGTCTCTCTGGCATTGCGTTGCGCCGAACCGGTCGCCCAACGCCCGTAGATCCGTCATCACGCGCTATTCGCAGCTCTGGATGCGTCCGGTCGAGTACGATCGTGCACCCGACGAAGCGTGCCGCGGGATGACGCCACGAAGGCGCAGGCTTCTGGCCAACATGCCGGAATGCCGGTTTCAGAGCGACTACTATCGTCCCGACGTCGATCTGCAGATAGACCAGATGTTCGGGGAAGAATGGAGCGATCATCCGGATCTGGAGCGCTATATCGGCATGAAAAAGCCGATCAAGGAGCTTTATGATTTGTAGCGGCTTTGAAGAACCCGAAGCCGGTCGATGCGAAGCCGACGGGCGAATCACGCGGGAAGGGCTGCGCGATGGCTCCGAACTCGCGGTCGCGCGCGCGCGAGCGCTTCCGCATGTGCCGATTCGATCCGACGAGGAAATTGCGGCCTCGCTGCAGGCGACGCTCGCCGAGCGCGGCGAAAAGTCAGATGTTTGGGTATTCGGCTACGGCTCTCTCATCTGGAATCCGACGATCGAGTACGCCGAGACGCGTCCGGCGTTGCTCCCCGGATGGCACCGGCGCTTCTGTCTTTCTTCAAACGGGCGAGGCTCGCCGGAAAGGCCGGGCGTGATGCTGGCTCTTGATTCGGGGGGCAACTGCTGGGGCGCCGCCTTCCGGCTCGAGGAGCACCAAGTCGAGGAGGAGCTTTTCATTCTTTGGCGGCGCGAAATGCTGAGCGGCTCTTATCATGCGCGCTGGCTGACGGCCGAAATCGAAGGCGCAAGCGTGCCCGTGCTAGCCTTCGTGGCCAATCGCAATCACCCTAGCTTCACAGACGAGCTCGACGAGGAGGAAATTGCGGAGCGGATCGCTTTCGCGCGCGGCCCGCTGGGGAGCTGCCTGGAATATCTTCGCAACACGATGGCGGGCCTCGACGCGCTGGGCCTTCAAGACGATGGCCTCGAGCGCGTCCGTTTGAAGGTCGAAGCGAAGTTGAACGCAGGCAGTCCTGCGGAAATGACTTATTCCAGTGGCTGAATATCGATTGTGCAACTCCATGGGCATTTCATCGGCGGTTTGCGTTTCGGCAAGCGCCACGGCCGTGGTCCATAGAAACGCCTTAAACGGGCAGGCGGTTGTGCCCGACCAGAACTTGCGGCGCATATCCCGCATTGCCCGCCCCCTCGAATGCCGGGAATGATCAAAAATGGAGAGATCTGAAGCGGCTGAGGGCGGTACAAGATCTCTTTTCGATGGCGCCATGCGCCTCCTCAGGCAGCAAGCTATACTCAGCGCCGTTGCGGGCTTGTTCGAAGAGCGGGACATCGACGTATTCGTGGTCTCGTTCCCCAAATGCGGGCGAACCTGGTTGCGCGTGCAGCTCGGCCGGGTTTTCCAGCAATACTTCCATCTAGACGTCGAAAATCTCGTGGAGGTGCAGGAAATCGCGGAGCGTCACCCCGCAATCCCTCGCCTACGCTTTACCCATCCCGGCCGGCCGCAGGAGAAGCGCGCCGACGAGCTTTCCGCCGCGTGGGTCGACTACTTCAGATTTCGCAAGGTCATTTTCCTGATGCGCGATCCAAGAGATGTCGTCGTCTCGCTGTACCACGAGCGCACGAAGCGGGGTATGGAGCCCGTATTCTCTGGCAGCCTGTCCGAGTTCATCCACGAACCGGTCGGCAGCTTCGATACCCTGATCGCGTTCTACAACATCTGGGCCGCGCGCAGAGGAGCGGAAAAGCGCACGCTGGTCGTTCGCTACGAGGACATGCACGCCAGTCCCGAAAGCACACTGCGCGCGGTGCTGGAATTCATCAGGCTTGGCCGGATCGGCACCAGGGAGATCTTCGACGCGATTGCCTTCACGCAATTCGAGCGGATGAAAGAGATGGAACGGAACAATGTCCTGAAGAGTTGGAGGCTGTCCCCTGGCAATCCGGACGATCCGAACTCGTTCAAGACGCGAAGAGGCCGGGTGGGCGGCTATCAAGACGAGCTGAGCGAAGAAGAGATCGCGTCGCTGAACCGCCGGATGGCGACTTCGCTTCGCGTCCCTTACTGAGATTCCCCGCATTTCATCGTCTGCACGCGAACCGCTCGCGCATTCATCCGGCCGCCGGGCCGCTCTCCCGGAAGGCGGCTTCATCACACGCCAAGGGCGATATATTTCTTGACCCAATTCCTGCCGGGAACGACACTCGGCGGGCACGGAGTCGTTTCGGCTGTGCGGCCGTAATCTTGTCGTCAACGGCGGAGCCCATGCATCGGTGGATCGTGATCCTGGAGGATCGCCCTCAAGAGGAAGCTCGCCGAATCCGCAAGGAGAGATTCGAGGAGCACTTCGCGTTCCTGCAGGCGAATTTTTATCGGATCGTTTTCAGCTGCGGCCTCATGAACACCACGGGCGAGGCTGAAACGTCTCACGGCGGCTTTTGGGTCGTCGAAGCCGGCAGCAAGGAAGAAGTGGTCGAACTTTTCAAGCAAGATCCCTATTTCCAGCTCGGCTTGAGAGAACGGATCGATGTCTTCAGGGCACATGACGGATATGCGTGAATGCGCGCCGGTTCGCTTCTTGCTCTCACCGGGAATTCGGAGCCGGATGCTTTCGCGCCGGCGCGGCTGGGTCGCAGGTTCCCGTGACGCATGAAAGTCTTGATATACACCCGGCCTCCCGATCACGGCTCGAGCATCACGGCGCGCCATTGGAACGCCGCTTTGCGGCGCAACGGCATGGAACGGCTGGAGCACGAGCTGGTGTTGTGCCATTCGTGCGACGGTCTGGCGGACCACCTGCCGTCGAGCGATATCGTCGTCAGCAGCAAGGCCGACTTGCGTGCGTACCTTTCAGTCGCGCCGGCCAACATCAAGTTGATTTTCTTCGCTTTTGCCGGGGTCGACCACCTTGCGCCGTTCGACTGGGTGCCGGCCGGCGCATATGTGGTCAACAACAGCGGCGCGACCGGCCGTGCCATCGGCGAATTCACGATCTTCGCCCTCCAGATCCTGGCGAACGGCATTGTCGGGAGAGAGCGTCCACCCTTCGTTTTCTCGGCGTCGCAGAGCGGCTTCGCGTCCCTGGCGGGTCTAAGCGTGACAGTGGTGGGCGCGGGTGGTGCAGGTCGCGGCGTTGCGGCCATGTGCCGGGCATTTCGGATGACCGTGCACGGCGTGCGGCGGTCGGGCCTCGAGGACCCGAACTTCGACACCATGGCGCCAGCGTCGCAGCTTGGGACTGCGATCGCCGGAAGCGACTTCGTGATTATCGCTTGTCCGGTCACGTCCGAGACGCGCGGTTTGTTCGATCGGTCCATGATCGCGTGCATGAAGCCCGGCGCATGTCTCGTCAACGTTGCCCGCGGCGCGATCGTGGACGAAGAGGCCGTCTGCGATGCCGTCGAAAGCGGCGCGCTCGGTGGTGCCGTCCTCGATGTGGTGACCGCAAGCGCGGGTCCGGCGGCCCGCGTCCGCAATACGCCCGGCATTCTCGTCACGCCGCATGTGAGCGGAGACGACAAGCATCACTTCATCGACAATTCGCTCGATGTGTTCATGACCAACCTGCGCCAATTGCAGGACAGCAAAGTACCCGACAATGCCGTCGACTTCGATCTGGGGTACTGAATCAGGCTGCGATCACGCCGGTCCCGGTCGCCACTCGTACGAAATTGGAGATCGGTATGCCGATGCCAGCCGGTCACAATCCGCTCCAGCCGCGCCCCGGGGCCGGCCCTTCGGCCATCATGTTCGTGGCTCTTGCATGCACGACCGCGACCGATGGAACTTGAATCCGCAAGTCTCTCCGAAGATGCCCGGGGGTAGCCCGCGCTGCCGGCTGGGCAAAGCTCGCGGTGTGAGACGATTCCGATGGAATATGCTCCAATGGCAGTTCATTCATCTCCCCGGCAATCGGGATTGAATGGCAGCGGCGTTGTGAGACCGTCGTCGCGTTGTTCCGCAGCGAGCGCGGGAACGCCCAGGCAGTCCGCCAATTTTTGCACCGGATGGCGGGGTTTGTCGCCTTGAGTCGTTGGAGGAGTGACCAGGCTCGCATCCCGCGGATCTGGAGACGTCCACTCCAGGACGAACATGGCGCCCAAAACCAAAGCAACGAAGCCGACGGATAGAACGGCTATCAAACCTTTTCGCGTCATGGCCCCCCGTCGTCGATCCGGCCCGACACTATAACGGGTAGAGCTGGAATGAGCAATTTAGGATTGAATTGCCATGAGCGAATGAGCGCGGCTTGTCACGCGCCGCCGATATCGTCGAGATCAAGGCTGGCGATGCCGCGCTTGAGTCCAAAGTCCAAGCTCCCCGGCAAGGTCAATATCGCCCCCGATATTGTCGCCGAGCTCAAGAGCGTCCCGTCGCGATTGACCTTCACCTGCCACCAAGAGGCGAACCCGCCGGGATGACGTTTTGCTCTCAATTCGGCAGCTCTCGAGACAATCGCACAATGATCGCGCTCCAATATTGGGTCAGTTTATCCTTCAGAAGCGCCGGCGAATTTCCAGTGTGCCTTGCCGAAGGCGATCGCCGATCAATGCAGGTCCGGTCCGCCCGATCGGTCATGGGATAGAGGGAACGGATGCTCGACGGTGGGCCACAACAATCTCGCTTCGCCGGGTGATCGGTGATGCCACCATCTGGTGAAGCTTTATCGGCGTTTTGTTGCTGATGGCACTATGTGGTGGTAACCCACAGGAACGGACTGTTGCTGGAATTGACCGTTCCCGGCTCTCCTCGCCCGCTGACGACGCAGGGAATTACGACCAGCAACAATTGCTAGTTATGATTCACGGCGCTGAGTTCCTGCTGTGGATGTACGGATTCCAACAGCCCTGCCAAGAATATCATTTTGGTTGTTTTTTGCGCGGTGCCTCGATCATTGTGGCCATTAGCCTCGCGTTGTAGCTCCAGTCTGAAGCCTGCTCAAGCAAGTCTTCGCTCTGGGTCGAGATCGACTTCGCGCAGCGGCGCTGGCCGCATCGAGCGTCAAGGCGCGCAGAAAATGCGCGTCTTTGCCGCAACGCTCGCGGCTGCGGCAATCGTGGTCTGCAACAGGTGGTTCAACTGAAGCACTTCGGGCTTCGGATCGTTCGACCGCAGGCAGTTCTTCCCCAGACTGCCTCCTGCGCCATTCAGTCCAGCTCTCTTCCCCATATCGCGACCGAACGCTGGAAAGCCCGGCGTTCCGCGCGGTCGCGCGCATGAAGCCGGAGGTGGAGATTCGCCGGTCAGGGAAAATCCCACATCTTTCTCTCGTCAGCCGCTGAACCGAAAGACCCAACCACCACGGCTGAGCCGGTCGATCTTGTAGACGACCACGACATCGACCTTGCCGGCTTCAATTTCCTTCAGCAGCCGTTGCAGAGCAGGGCGCTCCAGCGTCCCGCTCGAAAAACCTGCCATCGTCGAAGTTCTCGCGCAGCGCGATCCAGTCCTCGGTCTTCCGGCTCACGGCGGAGGCTTCGCATGCCTCGCGCTGGGCATCCAGGCTCTTGCAATCTTCACCGCCGCGCTCGATCCGCCCACAGTGCGGCTTCTCCCGCGTCCCTTCATGGAAGATCCTGACCCGGATCCGGCTCCTCGATCTTGCGCTTATCCGCTTCGGTCACCTCGATCGGCTTTTCTCCCGCGGCCATGAGCGCGGCATTCAGTTCCGCAAAAGTGCCGGCCTTTGCCGCGGTCCATTCGCGTTTCGCCGTTTCGAGCTTCGACATGATCTCGGCGACGAATTGCTGCTGCACCGGCGTTGGGGCAGCATCCGCGGATTCCAGCGCACGCTCGACGCTGGCGAGCGATCGAGCCAGGCTTTCAAACGTCGCGGCGCCGGGCGCAGGCTTCGCGCGAAGGCGGTCGGCCAAAGTGCGCATCGTGGCTTCCGCCTTGCCCGCTGCTTTTGGAAACCGCGCGTCCAGCAGCTTATGCAATGCCGCCTGTTCTCTGTAGAGATCGCTCGCCTCAGCCAGCGCGGCATCGACCTTCTGCGACATTGCCAGAGAAGCCGCGAGATCGGCGGCGCTGGCGGTCACCCGGGGGTCTTCCACGACCGAAAGCGTTGCGGTGCGCCGTTGGCCGTTCGCCTCCAGCACGACCGTATAGGATCCCGGCAGTACAAAGGGACCCTCGGGCTCGATCGGTGTCGCGCGGCCCCAGACTGCTGCAATGCTGTAGCTGTATTCAGCCGCGTCGGGTCTTTCGTAGCGCAGATCCCAAATGAAACGATGCATGCCGGGCGCGCCGGCAAGCGCCTGCGGCTTGCGCGTCCATGTCTTGGCGAAATAGCGCTCCGCCTTGGGCGTCTGCGCGGGCTCGGCGCTTGAGAAGCGGCGCACGACGTTGCCACCTGCGTCCAGGATCTGAAGCGTCACCGGGCCGTTCGTGCCGGCGCCGAGCCAGTAGTCGAAAACGGCTCCAGCCGGCGGGTTCTCGCCGGCCGGCGTTTCCGGCGGCAGCGGCGTGTCCTTGTTGTTGTCGGGGTGAACGCGAAACGCACGGGCCGGGACGAAGAGATGTGCCGGTTCCTGCGCCAAGCCGCCGGCGATTTCCCGTAAAGGTTCCAGATCGTCCAATATCCAGATGGCCCGGCCCTGGGTGGCCGCGATCAGATCGTCGCCATGCACGAGAAGATCGGTGATCCAGGCCGTGGGCAGGTTCTGCTGCAGCGGCATCCATCGCGCACCGTCATCGAACGATACGAACACGCCTTCATCGGTTCCGGCATAGAGCAGACCCTGCTTCACCGGATCGGCGCGCACGACGCCGACGAAATGATCGCGCGGCAGGCTCGCGTCGATCTCCTGCCAGGTCTGACCATAGTCGCCCGTACGCAGGACATGCGGCTGGAAATCGTCGATGCGGTGCGCGTCGATCGCCGCATAGGCAACGCCGTCGGCGAGCGTTGAGACGTCGAGCGATTGAACCTTGGCCCAGAGCGGAATGTCCGAAGAGGCCACGTTGTTCCAATTTGCTCCGCCGTCGCGCGTCAACTGGATCAGCCCGTCGTCGGTTCCGACCCAGATCTCGTCGGCGTGACGTGGCGAAGGCGAGATGGCGGAAATGGAGCCGTAACCGCACGCTCTGGCGTCCGCTCGGGAGACCTCGCCGTCGCAGTTTCGCGCGTCCGCCGTCTTGCCGGTGAGATCGCCGCTGATGGTCGACCAGTTTCGGCCCTGGTCGCGCGATCGGAACAATACCTGCGCGCCCAGATAGAGCGACGCCGGTCCGGTGCTCGAGGCGGCAAGCGGCGTCATCCAGAGATAGTGATATTTGGTGAGCGTCGGACGTTTGCCGTAGTTGTTCTCCATCCACGGCGATACGTCCTGGACCTGCCCCGTGCGGCCGTCCCACTTGCTCACGCGGCCGCCCAGTCCCGAGCCGTAGACGATCATGGGATCGGCTGGATCCGGGATATCGTAGTCGCGTTCGTCCCCGCCTACCGGATGCCAGTCGCGGAATGTGAGCTGGCCATAGTCGCTGCGGCTGGCGATGGCGACGGTGCCGCTGTCCTGCTGGCCGGAATAGATCCAATAGGGAAAGCGGTCGTCGGCGGCGAGATGGTAGAATTGCCCCGTCGGCTGGTTGTACCAGCTGCTCCACGTCCGGCCGCCGTTCACGCTCACCGCCGCCCCCTGGTCCGAGCCGGTGATCATGTGATCGGGATGCAGGGGATTGATCCAGACGTGGTGGTAGTCGTCGCCGCCGGGCGAACCTTTCACGATGTCGCAAACCTTTCCGCCCTGCGCGCAGCGCCGCATCGACTGCCCCACCGTATAGACCACGTCGGGGTCGTTCGGGGCCACGGTGAGCCGGCTGGCGTACCAACCGCTGAACTCGTCGGAATCGTTGACGCGCGCCCAGTGCATGCCGCCGTCGTCGGAACGATAGAGACCGCCGGCCTTGTCCGAATCCACCGCGGCGTAGACGCGCGTTCCCATTTTCGTATGCGTAACCCCGAGGCCGATCCGGCCGAGTGCTGAGCTGGGCCATCCATTGCCCGACAATCTGGCCCAGGTGACGCCGCCGTCCTTCGATCTGTAGATCGCGCTGCCCGCGCCCGTGACCGGCGCGAAGTAGCTCAGCCAGGGATATTGATGGGCTTCCCAGGCCGACGCGAACAGCAGCCGCGGATTTTTGGGATCGCTCGCGATGTCGACGACGCCGGTCCAATCGTTGATCTTCAACACATGCGACCAGGTCTTGCCGCCGTCCGTCGAGCGGAACAGGCCGCGCTCGGCGCTGGGGCCGAAGAAATGCCCCTGCGCGCCGACGAGGACGACATCGGCATTCTTCGGGTCGACCCAGATCTTTCCGATATAGCGCGTGTCGGCAAGACCGAGTGCCGTCCAATGCGCGCCGCCGTCGGTCGATTTGAATGCGCCCAGGCCGGCGGCGATGTCGTAACGCGGCTCGGGCTGGCCGGTGCCGATATAGATGACATCGGGATTCGACGGCGCCACCGCGATCGCGCCGATCGAGGCCGCCGGACCGTGCTGGAACAAGCCCTGCCACGTACGGCCGGCGTCGTCGCTTCGCCAGACACCGCCGCCGGCGGCGCCGAAATAGAACGTGTCCGGCCTGGCCGCCACGCCTTCCACCGCGGTCGCCCAGCCCGCGCGGAATGGGCCAAGCTGACGCCAGTGAAGATCGCTGAAAAGCCCGGGGTCGGGTCGCGTTTGCGCGTCCGCGAGGCTCGCTCCAAAAAGCATGAGCGCCGCGCAGCCGATGAGCCTCAGCCGCATCTTTGTTGGCCTCGATCCGGATTTCCGGGCCGACGCTAACCTCTCAGAGCGAGGCGTCAACCTTTATCCAAAGCGTGCGTGCCGGCAGCAGATAGAACGACTGGCTTCCGAACTCGCTCGCCGAAACCGGCGGCCGCCGGTCGGTGAGGTTGGTGCCCGAGAGCGTCAGTCCGTAACGTCCCATGCGGTATCCCAGTGTCGCGTCGAGCGTGACATAGGCCGAAGCCGGCGCCGTGTTCTCCTCGTTCAGCCAGCGATGGCCGACATAGGTGGCGACGAGCGTGGCATTGAGGCCCTGGGTCGGCACGTAAAGCAGCCCTGCGGAAGCCAGGACGCGCGGCGACAGGGTGAGCTCGTTGCCGTCGACATTCACCGGATTTCCCGAATCGTCGACCGTGGTGAACCGCGTGAAGCGCGCGTCGTGATAGGCGAGGTTCGCGGCGAGCGCGAAATCCGGCATCACGGCATAGCGGGTTTCGATTTCCGCGCCTTGCAGGCGCTCCTTGGCTGCGTTCTCGAGTTCGCCGGTGACAGGATTGGGCACGACAAGGTTGGCGAAATCCTGCAGGAACAGCTCCGCCTCGTAGGACAAGCGCCCGCCCACGGCTTCGCCTTTCAAGCCGGCTTCGTAACTTTGCGCCGTCTCGGGCTGCAGGATATCGGGCGTATTGTCGGGACCGAAATCGATCGCCGCAGGCTTGAAGGCATTGCGATAGTCGGCATACAGCACGGCGCCGTCGCTGCCCCGGCCCCACAGCCGGTAGCTCGCGCCCAGCGTCTCGGAAAGGCGCACGACGTTGCGCGATGCGGTGTCGAACTCGTCCAGCGTGTGGTCGAAGCCATCGATATGCGACGAGTCCTTGTGCTCGTCGGTTTCGTTCAGCCTGAGGCCGGCAACGACGTCCCAGCGATCGCCGGGCTTCCAGTCGACCTGCGCATATTGTCCCGCGAAGACCCTGCGATCCGCGACGCTGTTGATCTCGTCGACATGCAGGCTGGTGGTCGGCGGCGCGATGGTGAGCCCGTTCAGCGGAACGTAATACTCGCCGTTGAGGCTTCGCTGCCGGCCTATGCCGTAAAGCAGGTCCGCGCCCACGAGCAGCGTCGCGCCGCCGCCCAGATCGCTCGCAAGGTGACTGTCGGCATAGAGATCGTTGATGAGGCGATACTGGTTCTGGGAGTCCGCGTTGGCTGAGCCGTCGTCGATCAGATCGGGGCGAAGGAAGCCGCGCACGTCGCGGATGTCGGAATGGGCAAAGGAAACGACCGAATCCCAGGAACCCCAGGAGGTCGGGAGCGTATAGCCGAGCGACAGATGGTATTTGTTCTCCGCGATCTTCGAATCGGCCGGCTGATAGTTGGCGTTGATCGGCGTGATGTCGTTCAGCGCCGTTCCGACGCGCACGATCGGGCTCGGCGGAAGATCGTGCACGAGCGTCACATCGGCATCGAGCCGCAACGTTCCGCCGCCAAGGCCCACCGCACCGCGATAGAGAAGCTTGCCGTCGTCGATCGCCTCGCGCTTGTCTGCGAAACCGATATTCTCGCCGCTGACGGCAAGCGATTGAACGAGGTTTCCCGTCGCCGGCAAGGCAAAGGACGCCGAGCCGCGATAGGATCCGAAGCTGCCGAACGCGGCGTCCGCCTCGTTGGCGGACTCACCGGCCGGATAGTGCAGCACATGGACGACACCGACGAAGGACGTCGCGCCGTACATGACGGGGGCCGCACCTTTGAGGATTTCGACGCGCTCCACATCGGTCAGATCGAGCGTGGAGATCGCGGGATTGAACGCCCCGCCCCACGGAACGTCGTCGACCACCAGGAGGAAGGCGTCGAATTCGTGAAGCCCCCAGAACGACGGCACCGCGCTCGACGGTCCGGCGTCACCGCCCGGCGGCGCTTCGACGCCCGGCACGAGACTGAGTGCCGTTCGAAGGTCTGTGGCATCGCGGCCGAGCATCTCGTTTCCGGTGATCACCGAAATATCGGCCGGAACCTCGTCGATCGGCTCGGGGATCTTGGTTGCCGTGACAACAACCTGCTCGATCCGGTCGCTCGACTGGTCGGCCTCGGCCTGTGGTGACAGACCAAGCGCAAGCACTGCGCCCGACAGGGCGGCTTGAAGACGCACACGGTTTCTCATCAGTCGCGTTCCTCGCGCGTGCTCGAGCTGGCGGCATCGAGCTGGAAAGCATGCAATCCGATCAGGCCCGCCGCCACCTCTTTGGCCGCACCGCCGCCTTCGGCCGCCGCCAGTTGCGGATCGCGCACGACGATTTCCTCGAGGCCCTTCGCCTTGAGCTGCGAATTCACCGCCGCCAGCTTGGTCTTCGCAAGCGCATCGAATTCCGTTTCGACGTCCTTGAGTTCATGCTCCAGCACGTCGACACGGGCCATCTGATAGGGCGTGGGGCGATCCTCGACCGACATGATGGCCCCGTAGACGAAGTCCATATGCTCACGCAGCCGTTCTTCGCCGGTGATGGCGCCGCCTTCCGTCGTCGCGACGATTTCCTTGCGCAGCGCAGTGGCATCGTCCGCCAGGCCGTCCAGATCGTGACGCAGCCCGTCGCCTTCGGGCAGGCCTTGCGCCCGCGCCATGGCGCCCTCGCGCACCTGGACGATCTTCGCCGCCAAGCTGCTCATACGCCCGAACAGGCCCGAGACGCGTTTGGCGGCATCGTATTGCAGCTTGCGATCCGCCACGGTGAACGTCGCACGCCGGTCGAGGCCGATGACGAGCGGCATGGCGTAGACGTTGCCGCCTTTCGAGAGGTGAACGGTATATGGGCCGGGCGGAACGCGCGGTCCGCGCGTGGCGTTGAAAACCAGTGTCGCGCCGGGCGGTGTCTGCGGCGGGTCATCGTGCATCGACCACACCACACGGTTGATGCCCTTGCGGTTGGAAGCCGGAAGCGTGGCGATGACTTTGCCCGATCCATCGAGGATTTCGAGCTTCAGCCGGCCGATCACCTGACGGGCTTTCTGATAGTAGGTGATCACTACGCCGTCCGAGGGGTTCTGACCCGAATAGGCGGCATCGCCATTGGCCCAGCCGCCATTGCCCTCGATGCGCTGCTGAACGGGCCGGCCGGGGATCAGCGCCGCTTCGGAAGAGAGCGTCGCCGGATGCATGGCGCGCAACGGCGAGATGTCGTCGGCGATCCAGATGCCGCGGCCGTGCGTGGCGATCACCAGATCGTCGTCGCGGGTCTGGAAGGCGAGATCGCGCACCGCGACATGGGGGAAATTGTTGGGCGAAAAAGCCGCCCAGTTCGCGCCCGCGTCCACCGAGACGAAGAGGCCGAACTCCGTTCCGACATAGAGGATGTTGGCGGCCCTGGGATCTTCCTTCACAACATGCGCGAAACCGCGCACGCCGGACGTCGCAGGACCGATCAGCGGCGTCCATGTCTTGCCGAAGTCCCTGGTGCGGAACACGTAAGGCGCCATGTCGCCGAAACTATGCCGGTCGACGGTGGCATAGGCCGTCGCCGGATCGTAGCGGCTTGCCTCGACCCAGCTGATCCAGTTTCCCTGCGGCAGGTTCGGAACATGGGCAACCGTGTTGGTCCAGGTCTTGCCCGCGTCGCGCGTCACCTGGATGTTCCCATCGTCGGTTCCGACCCAGATGACGTTCTTGTCCTTGGGGCTTTCGGAGATGGAATAGATCGTGGTGTGCATCTCCGCGGCGGAGTTGTCGACCGTGATGCCGCCGGACTGCTCCTGCTTCTGCATTTCCGGATCGTTGGTCGTGAGATCCGGCGAGATGCGGTCCCAGGTCATTCCGTGATCGCGCGAGCGGAACAGGACCTGCGCACCGATATAGATCGTGCCTTTCTCGTTGGGCGAAAGCGCGATCGGCGTGTTCCAGTTGAAGCGCAGCTTTTCGTGGTAGTTCGCCTTGGGCTGGATATCGCGCCCTTCGAGCGTCTTGCGGTTGACGCGCGCGGCATAGCCTCCCTGCGACTCCGCATAGACGAAATTCGGATCGGCCGGATCGGAGAACGCGAAAAAGCCGTCGCCGCCGTCGAGATTTTCCCAGCGGCTGTTGGTGATGCCGCCGGGATAGGCGCTGTCGCCCACCCACACCGAGTTGTCCTGCAGGCCGCCATAGACCTGATAGGGGTCCTTGTCGTCGACGCTGACATGATAGAACTGGCTGATGGGAAGGTTGTCCCCCTTCCACCACTTCACGCCGCCGTCATAGGAGATCCAAAGGCCGCCGTCGTCGCCGCCGATGACCTGCTTGGGATTGGACGGATTGATCCAGATATCGTGCCAGTCGCCATGGCTGCCGCCGCTTGCATCGGAGAAGCTCTTGCCGCCGTCCTCCGAGGCGATGAGCCCCAGATTCGCCTTGAACAGGCGGTCGGGATTGGTCGGATCGACCACCAGCCGCGAGAAATAGAACGGCCGCCAGACCATGTTGCGGCTGCGGTCGCGCTCTTCCCAGGTCGCGCCGCCGTCGTTGGAGACGAAAAGCGCCGAGCGCACGTTTTCGATGAAGGCATAGACGCGCTTGGCATCGGAGGGCGCATAGACGACTTCGACCCTGCCCCAGGGCGTCGCGGGCAGCCCCTTGTTCGCCGCGGCCGTCAGTTGGGTCCAGGTCGCGCCCCCATCCTTCGATTGGAACAGGCCGCTGCCCGATTTCGCGGCCGGCCCGTCGCCGCCGGAGCGGAACGTCCAACCCTTGCGGCGGAAGTCCCACATGCCGGCAAGAAGTTCCCCCGACTTGCGCGGATTGAGCGCGATCGACGAGCAACCGGTGGAAAGGTTCTCGCCCTTGAGGATCAGCGACCACGTCCGGCCGCCATCCGCCGTCTTGTAGAGTCCACGCGCGGCGCTGTCGCTCCAGAGCTTGCCCGGCACGCAGGCATAGACGGTGTTGCCGTCCTTGGGGTCGACGACGATGCGCGTGATCCGCTCCGAATCCGGCAACCCCATATTGGTCCAGGTCTCGCCGCCGTCGGTCGATTTGTAGATGCCGTCGCCGATGGAGACGGAATTGCGCGTCCAGCTCTCGCCGGTGCCGACCCACACGACTTTCGGATTCGTCGGATCCAGCGCGATCGCGCCGATCGACTGGACGGGCTCGCGATCGAAGACCGGCTTGAAGCTGGTGCCGCCGTCCTGCGATTTCCAGACACCGCCCGAGGCCGCGCCGACGAAAAGCGTGACCTTGCCGTCGGCTTCCTGCCTCGCGGCGACGGCCGATATGCGGCCGCTCATCGCCGCGGAGCCGATATTGCGCGCGCCCAGTCCGGATATTGTGGCGCTGTCCACGCCTTGGGCGGTGCAGGGTGCCGCGACGCAGGACGCGACCGCGAGCAGCGTCAGGAAGAGATGTCGGCGCAAGTTGGTCTCCACCGTTGATGGCGGTTTCATTTGGACTGGGAAGCGGCGGCCGGCTGGGCCGGCATGGCGAAAGCATCGGCCGGGACGGCGAGGTTCGCCTCACCGGATTCGATGGTGATCGTCTGCTTGTCCGTGTCCGCGGAATTGCGCGGGCCCGAAGAGATCGAGAACGGGAAATAGACGCCGGCCACCCGCTCGTAGTCGCCCAAATCCGTCTCGGTCTCCTGCTCGGCGCCGCGTATGGTTCGCCGTTCGATGATCTTGATCTCCAGGAACACGTCGGGATCGAGGAAATAGGTGAAGACCGTGCCGTCGCTTTCCGAGACGCGAAGCTTGTAGCTCAGCGTTCCGTCGACGTCCTCACGGCCGAGATAATCGACCTTTGAGCCTTTGGCGGAAGCCGCGAGCAAAGCGCCATCGATCAGCGCTTCATCGGATAGCGCGCGCGCCTCGTCGGCGCCCATGCGTTCGGCATCCTTGCGCCCCTGGAATGGATTGATGCGCCAACCGGTTTTTCCGTCGTAGGCCTGAACGACGGTGAGCCCCTGGATCGAGGCATCGACGCGCACCGCGCACGTATCGGTTCGCGGATCCAGACGCTGCCGCCTCTCGGTGTAGGCGAGCTTGAAGTCGCCCGGGAACCGCAGTTCTCCCTTGGTGACATAGGACGTGATCGCGGCGAGCTTTTCGGCGCCGCCGCGTGCCGCCAAGTTCTTGGCGACAAGCTCGTCGGCGGTCTGGGACTGCGCTGCCGAAGAAACGGCCAGCATCAGGATCGGCGAAGCAATCGCGATGGTTCGCAAGCTCACTGTGTTTCCCCTCGATGATGCGGCCGCTCAACCGGCAGGGTCTCCGATGCACCCGGCGCGGTCAATGCTAGTTCAAAATACGAGAACCGACAGCCTGCGTTACCGGTGTGGCAGGCATGCGCGGCCGCAGATGTGGTATACGGACCGGTGCCAGGCACGGTCATCGAGAAGCACCTGCGATCGGAATTGGGGGAATCCATGAAAACCAAGCCGCTGAACCGTCTCAAGGTCGCCGCCTTCGCGGTCGCCGCACTCGGCGTTTCGATGCTCATCGCACAGGCCGCCGGTGGCCCTGGCGCCAAGGTGCCGCCGGCGTCTTCGGCCGGTCAGGCGGCATTTCCGGTCAACGCCAGCTTGTTCAAGGCACTTCAATGGCGCGGTATCGGGCCCTATCGCGGTGGGCGCGCGCTCGCCGTCACCGGCATCGCCGGAGACGCCTACACCTTCTATTTCGGCGCAGTGGCCGGCGGCGTTTGGAAGACGACTGACGCGGGCGCCACCTGGCAGAGCTTGACGGACCACGCGCCGATCTCCTCGGTCGGCGCGATCGCGATCGCCCCCTCGAACCGGAACATCCTCTATGTGGGCACCGGCGAGGCTGCCCCGCGCGGCGACATCACTTACGGTGATGGCGTCTACAGGACGAGTGACGGCGGCAAGACGTGGACAAATGTCGGCCTCAAGGACTCCCGGCAGATCGGAGCGCTGGTCGTCGACCCCAACAATCCGGATATCGTGCTCGTCGCGGCGCTTGGCCATGCCTTCGGGCCCAACGCGGAGCGCGGCGTGTTCCGTACCGCCGACGGCGGCAAGACCTGGGCGAAAGTCCTTTACAAGGACGACCAGACAGGCGCGATCGACGTAAGCTTCGATCCGCACAATTCGAAGATCGTTTATGCCGCGCTGTGGCAGGCACGCCGGCAGCCATGGAATTTTTCCAGCGGCGGGCCGGGCAGCGGACTCTATCGCTCCGGCGACGGCGGCGTGACGTGGACCCGGCTCTCCGGGAACGGCTTGCCCGGCGGAATCCTCGGCCGCATCCACGTCTCGGTATCCGGCGCGGACTCCAACCGGGTCTACGCGATGATCGAGGCGGCGCAGGGCGGCCTGTTCCGTTCGGACGACGGTGGAACGCATTGGCGGCGCATCAACGACGATGGCCGCTTGAGCCAGCGCGCCTGGTATTTCTCGACCATCCTGGCCGATCCCAAGCGCGTGGACACGATCTATGCCGAAAACACCGGGCTTTTCCGCTCGACCGACGGGGGCAAGACCTTCGAACTTCTCTCCGCGCGGCACGGCGACCATCATGGGCTGTGGATCGATCCGGCCAATCCCGACCGCATCATCGATTCCAGCGACGGCGGCGCCACCATCAGCTTCGACGGCGGCAAGAACTGGACCACGCAGAACAACCAGCCGACGGCGCAGTTCTATCACGTCGCCGTCGACAATCAGTTCCCCTATTACGTCTATGGCGCGCAGCAGGACAATTCGAACCTGGCGATCGCCAGCCGCGACGACGAGGGCGCGATCACCGAAAAGGACTGGTTCAACGCCGGCGGCGGCGAATGCGGCTTCGTCATCGCCGATCCGCGCGATCCGCAGATCATCTATTCGACCTCGGAGAACTTCATCGTCCGCTTCGACCGGCACACGCGTCAGGACCGCGTGATCTCGGTTTGGCCCATCGACGTGTCCGGCCATGCGGCGAAGGAGCTGGAACACCGCTTCAACTGGACCTCGCCGCTCGCCATGTCGCCGTTCAGTCCCGACACGCTCTATTTCGGCATGGAGCGGCTCTACAAAACCACCAATGACGGCAGCAGTTGGACCGCCATCAGCGGCGATCTCACGCGCAACGACAAATCCAAGCAGGAGGCTTCCGGCGGCCCCATCACCAAGGACATCACCAGCGTCGAATATTACGACACGATCTTCGCCATCGCGGAGTCGCCGCTGAAGAAGGGCATGATCTGGGTCGGCACCGATGACGGCCTGATCCAACTTACCCGCAACGGCGGCGGCGCCTGGTCGAACGTGACGCCGCACGACATGCCGCAATGGGGCACGGTCAGCATGATCGAGCCCTCACGCTATGACGCCAACACCGCCTATGTCGCGGTGGACCGTCACAAGCTCGACGACATCAAGCCCCACGCCTTCAAGACAAACGACGGCGGCAAGACCTGGACACGCATCGATGCCGGCCTTCCCGAAGGCGCCTTCGTCCATGCCGTGCGCGAAGACAGCGTCAAGCGCGGCCTGCTCTATGCCGCCACGGAGACGGGCGTGTTCGTCTCCTTCGACGACGGCGGACATTGGCAAAGCCTGCAGATCAACCTGCCGCGCTCGCCGGTCCACGACCTGGTGGTCAAGGGCGACGATCTCGTCGTCGCCACCCATGGCCGTTCGTTCTGGATCCTCGACGATATCACGCCGCTGCGCCAGGTCGCGCAGGCCTCGGCGGCGACCAGCGCGTTTCTCTATGCTCCGCAGACCGGCTATCGCCTCTACTATCCCGACGAGGTGGACGCTCGTCCGCCGGTAGGCCAGAACCCGCCGTCCGGTGTGCTTGTCGACTACTATCTGCCCGCGCAGACTAACGGCACCTTGACCATCGACATTCTCGATGCCAAGGGCGGCGAGGTGCGCCATCTCAGCAGCGAAAAGTCGAAGAAGGCCGAGCAACCGCCGGAGTGGCCGGATCAGGTCCATCCCACCGACACGCTGCCCGCGCAGCAGGGCATGAACCGCTTTGTCTGGAACCTGCGTTACGACGATCCCGTGCAGATCCCCGGTGCGTTCTATGCCGGCCTGGAGCCGCGCGGCCCCATCGCGCTGCCGGGCAAATACACGATCAAGCTCAGCTACGGCGGGCAAAGCCAAACCGTGCCGCTGACCATCGCGGCCGATCCGCGGGTAAAGGGCCCGCTGACCGGACTGCAGCAGAAATTCGCGCTATCGATGGAGGTCTATCACGATCTCGACGCGCTGCACCGCGCGGTGAACGACATCCGCGCGCTGAAGGCTGACGTTGCAGCCGCAGTGAAGAAAGCGACCGGCAAGCCCGGCACCGCCGGTCTCGCCGCCGAAGGTGCCCTGCTCACGAAGCAAGCCTCGCAGATCGAAGGCCTCCTGATGCAGGTCAACATCAAGGGCTCGGAGGCCAACCTCAATTTCCCAGGAATGCTCAACGAGCAGATCTATTCCTTCGGCGGCCTGCTGGAGGATTCGGACACCGCGCCCAATGCGCAGGAGGTCGAGACCTACGCCGGCATGCATGCCAAGCTCGGCGCGCAACTTGCCGCCTGGGACAATCTCAAGAAGACGCAGGCCACAGCATTTCGGACGCATGCGCAGGGAGCGACAGGAAAGCTGTAACGGGCCTGCAGACGGCTGCTCTTGCCGTTGCCATTCCACAAATTATTCCGGTCGAGAAATTCAAGCGGGCACAGGAGAGGCTACATAAACGCCGCCCGAGCGTGACGCCTCCGCGCGTCAGCAACAGCCCCGTGCTTCTGACCGGCCTCGCCCGCCGCGAAAGCTGCGGTGGAGCTTTGATGCTCAGCACGGGCAAGAAGCTACAGTACCGCTACTACACAGCCGCCGATGCAGCGCCGGTACGTTCACGGGCTGGTGTCGGAATCCTGGTGGACCGCGAAAAGGCCGTCATATCGGGACCGAAGGCCGCAATCGCCACTGCAATAGCCGCGCAAACCCTCAACGGCGAAGTTCGCAGTTTTGTACGGGAATGGCGCGGGGGGCAGTCCGGAGAAGATCTGCTACCGGTTGGGTCTGCGATCGCCCGGAATGTCGCCGACCTGGCAGAAATTGCAAGAAAGGAGGCGGCGCCCCGGCCGAAACACTAAAAAGTTGTCACTTGCAAAACATATTACTTTAGGTTATTTCCCGTTTTACACGATATCTGGCTATTCGCCAGTTAAAGTTGAAGTGATGACCCTGTTGCCGTCTGCGCGCAGCCGGCGTGGGGATTAGCGGCGCAGCTGGAGTGTTGTTGGTTCCGCCGGGGATGCTTCGTCGATCCGGTGGAAATGCGGCGCGGGTTTTCTGTTCAGCGTTTTTCGGCGTGGGCCGAGTTCGTTGCAGTGCAGGCGCACGGCGCAAACCACGTCATCATCTAGGGGAGCGAACGGATATGGCGACAAATCCCGGCACCGGACAAATTCCTTCATTCATCAAAAAAATCGTCAGCGATCCGAAAAACCCGCCGCAGACTCGTCTGTTGGCAGGTTGGTGGGGCGAATCCCACGAAGAGGGGTACCGCCGTCTCTACGTCAATGCCGAGACGCTCGAACACCTCGAGGTCCCCACGGATTCCGTGCTGCATGAAGAGCTCGCGACGATGCAAGGCGCCGTGCCGGGCGCAAGCCTGGTTTGGGTGAAGCGCGATGCCGCGCTCAAGCCGCCAGCGGCAGCGGAAAGCAAGGCTGTGGAACTGCTCAAGGGCAGCTTGCAGCAGCAGCATCTCCCACTTGCTGCGACTCCTGCGCCGGCGGCCGGGCTCACGATATTCGGCGCCTGTCCGACGCAAGGCTGCACGGGCGTGCCGGTGATCTGCGCGGCGAACGCCGAAGGCGGCCATGCCGCGGGATTGACCTTCCTGGGCGCCTGTCCGACACAGGGCTGCACCGGAGTGCCCGTTATCTGCGCAACACCGGCGCCCGCCAACGCGCCGACCCAGCTCGGTTGCCCCGCCACAATCACCTGTCCGCCGCCGCCATCCATCGGTTGCCCGATAACCACCGTCGGCTGCCCGCCCATCACGGCAAACTGTCCGACCCGACTTCCCGTGTGCCCCACGGAAGTCTGCCCGCCGCATACGATCGGAGGGTTCGGCTGCCCGCCGGTGACGGTGGGAGCGGTCTGCTTCCCGACGCACACTCCCGGTTGCGTGGCGACCATCCATGGCCAGCCGACATTCGGATGCCCGCACACGACAACCTGCCCGGTGACGACAGTGGGAGCGGTCTGCTTCCCGACGCACACTCCCGGTTGCGTGGCGACCATCCATGGCCAGCCGACATTCGGATGCCCGCACACGACAACCTGCCCGGTGACGACGGTGGGAGCGGTCTGCTTTCCGACGCACACTCCCGGTTGCGTGGCGACCGTCCATGCTCAGCCGACGGCCGGATGCCCGACGACAACTTGCCATACGTCGCTGAATCTCTGTGGCCCGACGCACATCGACTGCACCGTCGCCTGCTCGCCGCAAACGCATGTCCATCATTGCCCGCCGAGCGTGGTGCCCATCGCCTGTCCGCCGCCCACAATCGGTTGTCCCGTGACCTCGATATGTCCAGTGCAGGGCAACCCGACACCCCAAGCGCAGCATCTCAACGCCGCGACCATGCTGGGCTGCCCGGCGACGATCACCTGCCCGCCGCTGCAGACGGTCGCTTGCCCGGTGACCGTGAACGGCGTCGGATGCCCCGTGACAATCGCCTGCCCGCTACCGCATTTTACGGTCGGCTGCCCTGTGCTGAGTGCCGGCTGTCCGCCGCACACTGCGGTCGCTTGCCCGCCGCAAACTGCGATCGCTTGCCTGCCGCATCTTACGGTCGGCTGCCCGGTGATGAGTGCCGGCTGTCCGCCGCACACTGCGATCGGGTGCCAGACGGCCGTCATCTGTCCGCCGCTGGTGACCCAGCTCGGTTGTCCCGGGACCATCGCGTGTCCCGTCCAAGGCAACCCGACGCCCGAAGCGCTGCATCTCAACACGCCGACCATGCTGGGCTGCCCGTCGACCTCGACTTGCCCGCCGACGCATGTGCCCGGATGCCAGTCCTGGATTTGTCAGCCGACGCACGCGATCGGCTGCCCGGCGACGGCGACCTGCACGCCGACGCATACGCCCGGATGTCCGACGCACGCCGTCGGCTGCCCGGCGACGGTGACCTGCACGCCGACGCACATACAGGGATGCCCGACTTAGATGAACGGTTGAGCACGGTCTAAACACGATGGGGCCGGCCGGCACGATGCCGGTCGGCCCTTTCCTTCAACCCGATTGCCGCGGAACACTCGCATGATATGGCCGAACCCGCATGAAGAGGTATTGTTCTTCCTGCTCGGCCGCGGCCTCGTCAGCGTCGAGTCGATCGTCGCCGGCAAAATCCGCATCGCCGACATCAGCAGCCGGCAACGCAATTTCGGCGTCTGGCGGACGGGCGAGAGCGGGTATTTCGTGAAGTTCGCCAACGCGGCGCAGCCGTTCGCCGCGCACACGATCGAACGCGAGGCGGCATGCTATTGGCTCGTGCGCAACGAGTCTTTTTTCGACAGGCTGAAGCCGCTCTTGCCCGCCTTCGTGCACTACGATCCGAAAGCGGCGATGCTGGTGATCGAGCTGATCGAGAACGGCGAGAGCTTCTTCGCCCATCTGCAGCGGCGCGATCCGGATATCGCCGCTGCCGTCGCGGCGCAGCTCGGGACGGCGCTCGGCACCTATCATTTCGGCACGCCGCCGGTGGGCGACCGCTTCCCTCAGACTTTCCCCCGCCACATTCCATGGGCCTTCACCTTTGCCGCCCCCGAGCCGGCGATGGCGCTGCATTCGGGTCCGGCCAATGCGCAAATGCTGTCGATCCTGAACGCCCACAAGGCGTTTCACGAAACGCTCACGCGGCTGCGCGGCGAATGGGAGACGCGTTGCATCATCCATGGCGACATCAAGTTCGCAAACTTGCTCGTGGCGGACGGACATATCAGGCTGATCGATTGGGAGCTCGTCGACGTCGGCGATCCGTGCTGGGACGCCGGCTCGGTGATCCAGTCCTATCTTCTGTGGTGGCTGTCGTCGATTCCCATCGCCGGTCAAACGGCGCTGGACGATGCCGTCGCCAGAGCTGCGGTACCGCTTGCATCTCTCCAACCGGCGCTGCGCGCCTTCTGGCATGCTTATTTCCGCGAGAGCCGGTTGCCGCCGTCGGCCGCGCGGCCGCTGCTCGCCAAATGCCTGAGCCTCGGCGCCATGCGCATGTTGCAGTCGATCTGGGAAGAGCACCTGACCGCGCCGGCGCTCAAGGCGACCGCGATCCTGACGCTGCAGGCCAGCCTCAACATCCTGGAGAACCCGCAGGCCGCCGTCGAAAAGATTTTCGGACAAAACGAGGCGACGCTTGCAGCTTGACCCGAACGAAGCGCGCCTCCTGCCCATCCTCGAGGCGATCCGGCTCGACCCGCCGTCCGGCTTCTCGCTGTGCGGCCAGCATGTGGAAGGCGAAGCGGACTACGCGCGCATCCCGCCGTTGGGCGAGGGGAGCCCGACGCTGGCGAGCACGCTGCAGGCAGGCCTCTATCATCTTTGCTACAGCCGCCCATTCCGCGCCGACGCAACATGGCCGGCATGGGAGGGACACATCGACGAAAGCCTGATCGAGCGGCTGTCGTCGGCCAATGCCGGCCGCGACCGATGGGACGCCGGATGGCTGGTCACGAGCGTCCATGCCGCGAGCGGGATTGCCGTGGCGCAAAAATTCGGGCACTCGCGTTCCTTCACTGCCGGCTATCTTCTCGCCGAGGGAGGCGGCGCGCCGACGGCCGGCGCCATGGCGAGCGTCTTCTATCCCCACGAGTCGCGCACGCTGCAACCGGGATTCTATCTGATCTACGGCGAGACCGCCCCGCCGGACGAGCACCCGGGGAATTTTGTGCGGCTTTACTGGAGCGTCGATCCGCAGGGTGCTGTCGCGCTCACCGCCCTCGTCACGGCCCGGCTCAATCGATTCGAGGTCCCCTTCCGCATGAAGTGCCTCACCGTCGAGAAGGCCTACGATCGGATCGATGCCGCGGTGGTTTATGTTCCCAGGCGCTACGTGAATTTCGCACTGAGGATCCTGCACGATGTCCCGGGCGCGTTGGCGAAGCATCTGAAGGGGACTGCACCCCTTTTTACGCGGCAGCTGTGGCCCGGCGTAGGTCTTGCCGAAGATCCCGGCACGGGTGAGAGCTTCGGCAGCCATCGCTGCCGCCTGCTCGCCGAAGCCGTGCTCGAAGCCGCCGGCAAGGGCTTCCAAGACACGCCCGCGCGGCTCGACGAGGTCCGAGCAGGGTTCGCCCGTAACGGGCTCGATCTCGCGCGCTCCCATCTCTCCACAAGCCGAGTGGACTGGTACGCCCTGCCGCAATAGGTACAACGGTCATGACGGATTTCCTCACTGTCGCCACGCATATCGGCAACCGGCTCTGTCGCGACGCGATCTGGCATGAGGACCGCTGCAATTGGTTCGGCGCATCGATGGAGCCGCTGCAAGGCCGGTGGATGCCGGCAATGCGCAGCTTCGGAGCTTCGCTCTATGACGGCACCGCGGGGATCGGCTTGTTCCTGAGCTGCCTTCATCGCCGGACCGGCGACGCCCTGTTCCGCCATACGGCGGCAGGCGCGTTCGCGAACAGCCATAGGCAATTCGACCCTGCCGCTGGGGGCTTTTACAGCGGCGGGTTCGGAATCGGCTGGGCGCTGGCGCATGGCGGCCGCGCAATGGGCGACGACGCTCTGGTCACGCAAGGCCTTGCGCTCGTGAACCTGATGCTGGCGCGCGAAGAGCATACGAGCGGATTCGACGTGACGGGCGGCGACGCAGGCGTCGTCGGCCCGCTCCTCGATCTCCACGCCCTCATGGGGGGCGCGCAGTTGTTCGATGGGGCCGTCCGAGCGGGTGAGCGGCTATTCGCCTCCGCCAGCCGTCGTGATGAAGGTTGGTCCTGGTCCATGCCGCCGAGCGGGGCGACGGGCTCGCGCGACCTTTGCGGTCTTGCTCATGGCGCGTCGGGCGCGGGGTGGGCTTTCACCGAGCTGTATGCCGCGACCGGCGAGGCGCGATACCGCGACGGAGCGCGTCAAGCCTTCCGGTATGAACAGCATTGGTTCGTTCCCGCGCAGGACAATTGGCCAGATCTGCGCGAAGGAGTGTTCGCGACCGGCGGCGACCCAGCGACTGCGCCGTGCCCCCAGGCCTGGTGCCATGGCGCGCCGGGAATCGGCCTGACACGCTTGCGCGCGCTCGAGGTATTCGGCGAGGAGCATCGACCGGAAGCGCTTGCGGCGATACGCGCGACAACCAGAGGCCTGCAGACAATGGGCGATGCCGCGTCGAGTTTCTGCCTGTGTCACGGTATGGCCGGAAACGCTGAACTGCTCCTGTATGCAAGCCGGGCGATCGACCGCAGCCACGCTGCGCTCGCGTCACAGGTCGGCGAACTCGGCCAGCGAAAATACGACGCGTCCGGCGGCCAGTGGCCTTGCGGCGTGCTGAACGGCGGCGAAACACCCAATCTCATGCTCGGACTCGCTGGAATAGGCCTTTTCTACCTGCGCCTGAGCGGTGCGGAAGGCGTGCCTCTCGTGCTCTTGCCGGCACCTGCGCAACACGTCCGCCGGGACCGATCTGAGTCGGGCTTTCCGGCGAACGGTCACGATATGGGATGAAGAGCAGGACTGTCTGGCGCACGGGGAGTCCCGAGAAGGTGTGCTCCGCCCGCCGGGGCTTCTAGGGAGACTGACAAGGCTGAAGAAAATGCGATCGTATCTCGATCAGTGGTGTAGGAGCGGCAGAGCGCTTGTGAATTCCGACGGGATTGGCCGACGTTACAGGTCTCCACGAGTTCACCGGAACACGAAAATCTCGCCTCACGCGCTTGGATGCCCGGATATCAGGGAAATATGTTGAACAGATCGCTAAGGTCCTGCTGCTTCGATGCGTCACCGAGGAGAGGACTCGCGCCGAATATCTCTTCGATTGTCCGCAAGGTAGAGCCATGTGTGTAGGCAATCGTGTTCGAATAGCCGCCGCCCTTGGCGAAAGGCGAGAGCACGATCATGCCGATGGGGCCGTCGCCCTGGTCGGCTTCGTCCCAGGTGATGAACAGCGCACCACCCTCTTGATACGCCTTTGAGGCGAGGATGGCGGGCACGTTCTGCGACAGCCACGCGTCGCCGTGCGCGATCGTGTTGCCCGCGCACGGGTCGTGCATGTCGTCGCAAAGGTTGGGTGTGATCCAGTTGTACTGGGCGAGCGTATTCTTCTTCAGGTCCTTTGCCAGTTCGGTGTAGGGGCGAAGATGGGCGATGCAATCGGCAGAGTGCTTGTTGAGATTGTCGGTGACGTCGTCGAAATAGGCGAAGGGCTCGTGACGTACGGCATAGAGCGGGTCGCCGTTCTGATCGGTGGGACCGCCGTCGGTCAGCGGGCAGGTCTTTTTGGGCGAGTTCTCCAGATAGGCCTTCCAGGAAACGCCGGCGGCTTGCAGAAGCGTGACCAGATGGCTGGTCGTGTCCTGCGAATTCTTGCTGGGCGGGCCATCGTTCAAAATGCCGAAATTCGTCCCCGCTTCCAGCCATAGATAGTTCGGAAGGCTCGGATGGATATGCGGTGGATTGAAATATTGCTCGGCATGCGACGCCATCGGAAGCAGCGTGTTGTTGATGTAGGGAGCGCTCGCATTTCCCTTGATGTTCTTGCTGCCGTCGCCGGTCCAGTTGTGGTTCTCCATCAGGATGATGAAGACGGTCTTGATGTTGTGGACGGCGGGAACATGCTTAGCGGCTGGGACATCGCCCGCCAATGCAGCAGGGTGCGCGAGCGCGCAGACGAGGACAATTGTTGCGAACGCTGCAGCAAAATATCCGTGTCGCGTGCGCATCGTCAGGCTCCTGCTCCTCGCCGATATTCCGATCCGCTGCGCCGGCAGAAAGATCGAAACGCGCTAACCCGCCGGATGGACGCTACTGGACCGTCACCGAGACCGGCGGGGACGGGATTCCGTTCGCAACCACGACCAGGTTGCCCGCGCCCGTCTCCATTCCGCTTGGAACATCGAAGTTCGTAGAGACAATCTGGCTTCCGGTCGCAACGCCCATCGTGCTGTGATCGTGCGTGCGCGCGTAGAACACATGACCGGTGCCGTTGTTGGTGATGCGGACGAGCGGATAGTTCGTCGACGTCTCCAATTCGTCACCGAACGCATTGGCCTGCGACAGTCCGTTGAACTGCGTGCCCGAGATCTGATAGCTCGAACCGCGCGTGACGGTCGAGGGTGCCGAGGTGATGGCCGGCTGCCAGGACGCCTGATAGGTGCCGGTGGAGCTATAGACCTCCGCGCCGCCGACAAGGACCTGTCCGGTTGGCAGGATCATCAGGCTGTTGCCGCCCCCGTTCACGGGCTCGGCCGTGAGATGGGTGCCGTCGAACTCGTAGAGCGTCCCGCTCGAGCCCTGAACGAGAACGTGTCCGTTCGTCAGCAGCGAAGCGAAATTGTCGCCGGCGTCGTCGTGGTTGGAGAAATCGGGACCTGCCGCCCAACCGCTGCCAGGCGTATAGATGGCGGTATGCCCGGCGGTATCTCCCTGATGCAGGCCGCCGGTTGCAAAGACCGAACCGTTCGGCATCAGGATCGCGGGTCCCACTTCGCCGGGGGGAAAGTAGCACTTGTTCTTGGGAGGATAGGTCACGCAGTCGCAGCAGGGCGGCGCCTGCAGGTTCGCGACCGTGCTGCCCAAACTCGTCCACTTTCCTGTGGCAGGCGAATAGCTTTCCGAATTCGGGTTATCCTTCACGTCGTAGGTGAGGAGCGATCCGTCCGGCATCAGCGTCCAGCCCTCTTCCGCGTTGAAGTCGGCCTTGCCTTTCGAGCTGACCTCCGTCCACGTCATGGTCGAGGGGTCGAGCTCGGCCATCTTCCTGTTCAGCTTGTCGCCGAGGAGAAAGTGGCCGTCGGGAAGGACGACGGAGGGCGAATCGCCGATATTCTTCCAGCCTTTCGGTGCCTTGACGGCGGTCCATGTGTTTTTGACGGGATCGTAGACGGCGCCCAGATTTGTCAGCGCGAAATTGCCGAAATTGTATTCACCGCCTTCGACGAGCAATCGCCCGTCGGCGAGCACCTGCGAGGCGAACGCGTCGGCTGAATATCCCGATGGAAAGCTGGCAACGGCAGACCAGGTCCCATTGACATAGCTGCCGGTGATGTCGGGCGTGAGTTTGAACCATTTTTGATCGTTGAAGGATTGCGCCAGAACCGTTCCATCGGTCATTTGAAACGTGAGCTGCGCTCCGCTTGGCGCGGGGTGTTTCAACGCCTGCACGCTTTGGGCATGCGCAAGGCCCGACGTGAGGGCCGCCAACGCGGCAACGATTAAAACACGACGCAACATGAGAAGTCCCCTCAGAAGGATGCGATGTCCAGCGACGAGGGGAGGCTATCAGCATTCCCAAATAAGAAAAGAGCAGGCGGCACGAGCCGGCATAGGACCGTGGCGTGGCCAAGACCTGCGACCCTGAAAGGCCGCCGGTTCTGAATTGCCGTCTTGCCCGCCCAATGATGCGTCGTTGGCAAGCTTCACGCGGCGGTGTCCGGTCCACACCAGCGGCCGCGCCCAGGCGATTGCAAAACGTGACGCTTATCAGGGCACTCGCAAAGGCTCGCACTCTTGAACTGGCCTGACGATCGGCAATCCGGTATCGCGGCACCACTGCCGTCCGCTACTTCATCCAGGACGCCGAGCAGGATCCGTTCGGAATGGTGCCGCCGCTCGAAAATGCATCGCTCGGTGCAATGTTCTTCGGCGCCTTGGCCGTAAACGTTTTTCCCCGCGCGCCCGATGAGGTGAACGTCACGACCGTGTCCTTGGGAATTGGAAAGCTGGCCGTGTTCCAGATTGAGAAATCGGAAAACCGGTTGCCGTAAGGCATGAGCGGAGGATGGCTGCACTCAGCATGACCTTGCTCCCCGACCGGAGATTCGCTTGTGCTGTCTTGCTTGGAGCGGCGGTCACCTACTGGATCATGACCGGCACTTGCATCGTGACCTTGCCGCCGTTGAGCGTCAGCGTGCCGGTCAGCGTTGCCGGCCCCGGGGAGCTGGGAATGGTTTTGGAGCTCGTCACCGCGTAGGCCCAGTTCGTCGGCGACGAGCAATCGAACGTGTCGGCGATGACGCCGGAATCCAGGGTGACGTTCTTGTTGCCCTGATTCTGGGTCAGCTTGTAGGTGGCCTTGCAGGTCCCCGTGTAGTCGAGGCTCTGAAAGGTCATCTGGTAGGTGTAGGAATTACCGCTCTGAAGCAGAGCCTTGGGGGTCGCAATATCCCAGTTGTGAACGGCCGCTCCGGGAACCCCATCCAGGGTTGGAACCGCGCCGTTCGGATCGGTGAGGCCGGCGGAGAAGCTGGTCAGCACAACCCCTTGTTCGCCATTGCCTTTTTGGGGTTCAAAGGCAAACGCGCTGGAGGCCGTCGCCACGATCGCGGCCCCGATGGCTATGACGCTTAATTTCATGGATTAATCTCCGCTGGTTGTTCCCGATGCTTGTCGTCATGCCCGGTGAGAAACTGCGAAACTGCAGCCCCATCGGTCCTCTTGCGTGACCGGCGGATTGTCGTGAACGGGACGCTGTCGGGTAAACGGACGTGTCGGGACAGGACGGGACAAGTCGGGACAAACCCAAGGATTCCGGCCCTGCGGCGCCGGAGCGAAGGCTCAACAGCTGGAAGGAAATCGCGGCCTTCCTGGGCCGGACCGAGCGGACCGCCAAACGGTGGGAAGCGACTCAAGGCCTTCCTATTCGCCGCGTTCCCAGCAGCGGCCGCGGCAGCGTCTTCGCTTACGAGCATGAGCTGCGCAACTGGCTCGATGGGGTCGAAGCCAAAGGCCCTGCAGCCGCCGGAAATTTGGAAAAAGCGGCCATAGACAAGCGGCGGCTTGTGATGACGTTTGCGACGGTCCTCGTTTTGCTGCTGGCAACGTCGATTTTCTTCTTTGGCCGCAAAGACAGAGGTGCGGAAGAGCTGGGCACGAAGGACCCGGTTGCGGCCGACCTCTACCGTTCCGGTCAGCATGAATGGCAAACACGCACGCCGACGGGCCTGAAGAAGGCGATCAGCGACTTTCAAGCCGCTATCGCCCAGGATCGGCGTTTTGCAAAAGCCTATTTGGGGTTGGCCAACGCGTTCATCCTGGCTCGCGAATTCGACATGATGCCGGCGAAGGCGGCCTACGCCAGAGCGAGAGATGCGGTCGCGCGGGCGCTCAAGCTGGACCCGCAACTGAGCGGGGCCCACGCCGCGCTCGCTTTCGTGGATTTCTACGGTGACCACAAGGCCGCCGATGCCAAGCGCGAGTTCGCCGCCGCCATCTCATTGAACCCGCGCGACCCGATCGCGCGTCACTGGTACGCTACGTTTCTGATGACCATCGGAGATTTCAAGAACGCGCACGAGGAAATCGAAGCCGCCGAGAATCTCGACTCGGAGTCCACCGCCATCGTGGCCGACAGGGCGCTCATCATGTTTTATGAAGGCCGCGCGAAGGACGCCGCTCAAATCCTCCAGCAGATAGAACGCGACCAGCCCTCGTTCGTCTCGGCACATTCCTATCTGGCGTACATGGATCTGGTCGGCGGAGACGACCAGGGATATCTGCGCGAACTGAGGCAGTTCGCGGTTTCCCGCAAGGATTCCGAAACAACGTCTCTGGCTGCGCTTGGCGCCGACGGATTGCGGTTGGGCGGTCACGTCGGGATGCTGCGGGCCCTTCTGGCCGCGCGCCTGACACGCTTCTCGAAAGGCGATGGGACAGCCTACGAAATCGCACAGCTATACGTTCTCCTCGGCGATCCGGCAGAGGCGTTGCGGTTTCTGCAAATCAGCGCGGCGCGCCCGGAGCCCGAGATCATCGGAATGAAAAACGACGTACTTTTCCACGCCCTGCGAGACGGAACTGATTTCAAGCGGCTTCTTGCAGAAATCGGGCTTTCCGGCGATCAACCGCAAGACAGGAGTTGAAGCAGCAGGAATGGCGCAGGGGCAGTCCGGAGAAAATTCGCTCTGATCGGAGACAGGCCCACGAGGCAACCAAGCACGGACAGGCCTTCAGTTGCGCGTTCCGGAGATGCTTGAACATGAAATAGGCGTTGGCGGGGGGAAGCATCGTGTCGTTGCTTCCGTTCAGCGCCAGGATCGGCTGACGGATGGCGTTGAAGACCGCATTGTCCGTATCCTTGGCGGCGCACCAGCCGATCAGGGCTTTGGCCTGAGGTCCGGGCGACCGCATCGCCATTGTCCGGATCTCTGTCGGCCGTTCGGGCGCCGGCGCGCTTGAGGAATGCCAAACCGGCGGCTTGGCTCTCGGCCGACGGCGTGAAGAACAGCGGAAGGCGAGGGTCGGGCGCTTCCTTATGGGACCGCGCTTGCCTGACCACCTCCATGAGATGCTCCTCGCCGCCCTGCGGAGCCGTGCCGACCAGCAGTGCCTTGCGCACCAGAGCTGGATGTTCCGCCGCCAGAAGCTGGGCGATCATGCCGCCGAGCGAAAACCCGGGCAGATCCGCTCTGGAGAAGCCGAGCCCGGAGATGAAGCTCGCGGCGTCCACCGACATCTGATCGACGCTGTCGGGCGTTTCGCCGCCGGAAGTGCCGACGCCCTTGTTGTTGAACACGACGACCGGACGGTCTCGAGCGAGGGCGTCGATGACCGCGGGATCCCAAGCATCCATCGTACCCGTGAAATGCTGCAGACATATCAAAGGAGTGCCGTCGGCCGGGCCCAGCTGGCGATACGCGATGCGCGCTCCGCCCGCTTCGAGGTATTTGGTTGGTGCGTTCGCCAGCGTCATGTGAACTCTCGGCTCCGATGCGCGATCTCTCGGTTTCGACCAGCTCCACGATCGCGCGGTAGATTTCAAAGCGCAGGCGGAGCGCAGTCGTGAAGTTATCGGCGCGGCGAGCGCGCACCTTGCATGAAACCCGCAGTTTTGAACTTTCTTCTCAAAGATGTCTTCCGCAGCGGCGCAGCATCGATTGCCCCCATTGTCCATCTGGCTCACGGCGGGCAAATCGGCTTTGATGAAGCGGCATATGCACGAGCATCGAACCCAGACGGGGGCTGCCGGCGGATGAGCACGGAGCGGCAATTCTACGTTCGCGGCGGCAATACGGACGACCGCGTGATCGAGATCGTCTCCTATACGGATTTTCTCTGCCCATACTGCCGCCGATTCCGCGGCGTGCTGAAGCGCTTGCGGCAGGCCTTCGGCGAGCGCATCGCCTACACGGTCCGTCATTTCCCTCTCGAGCGCATCCATCCGGGTGCGACGTTTGCCGCCCGCGTGGCCGAAGCAGCCGGCAATCAGGGCCGGTTCTGGGAAATGCACGACAGGCTATACGAGGAACAGCCGCCCTTCAGCGAGAAGCGCATCCTCGAGATGGCTCGCGAGGTCGGGCTCGACATGGAGCGTCTCCAAACCGACCTCGCGGACCCGCAACTTCTTGCCCGCGTCGAAGAAGATATCGCGGAAGGACGCCAGCGCGGCGTCAGCGGCACGCCGACCATCTTCGTGGACGGCGTTCGCTACGACGGCGCGTGGGACTTCTATTCCATGGCTGAAGGGCTCGAGAAGCCCGTCTCGGAACGCATACGCCGTTCGGCGTTCGCGTTCGCGAACCTGCCGGTCTCCGGCGGTCTCGTGCTTCTCGTCGCGGCGGCGATGGCGCTGATCTGCGCCAATACTCCGCTCGCCGCCTCATATCACGCCTTCATCGGATCGAGTTTCGGGCTCGGTCCGCCGCATACCCCCCTTGCGCTCACGATCGGCGATTGGTTCTCCGAAGGCCTGCTCGCGCTGTTCTTCCTGCTTGTCGGGCTCGAGATCCGCCGCGAGATGACCGCGGGCGCGCTGTCCGACCTCAAATCCGCCCTTCTGCCCGTCATGGCCGCGATCGGCGGCGCCGTCCTGCCCGCGCTCATCTATCTGTCCTTCAATCGCGGCGCGACCGCACCGGGCTGGTCGGTGCCCACGGCGACCAACATCGCCTTCGTGCTCGGCACTCTGGCGCTGTTCGGCGACCGCATACCGCCGCAGGCTCGCGTCTTCATCGCGGCCTTCGCAGTCATCGACGACATCATCTCCGTGCTCATCTTGGCCATCTTCTATCCGCACAATTTCGAGGCCGTTTGGCTGTTGGGCGCCGGTGGATCGATGCTCGCGATGTACACTTTGAATCGCGGCCGCGTCTACGCGATATGGCCGTATATCCTCATCGCCGGTGCCACCTGGTTCTGCTTCCACGCAGCCGGCGTTCATGCGGCCCTGACGGGAATCGTGCTGGCCGCGTTCTTGCCGACGCGCCCGGAACCGGATGCAGGACCGCTGTTGGCGCAGGCCGCGAACGCGCTTGCGACACTCGAGACGGTCCAGGCGAGCCACGGTACCGGCGAAGAAGACAGAGATACCGTTCTCGATTGGGCGGGTCGCAACCTATCCGCCGCCAGCGAGCGCCTGCTATCGCCCGCCGACAGGATCGAGCGCGCCGTGGCGCCCTGGAGCACCTATGTCGCTCTGCCGCTGTTCGCGTTTTCCTCGGGGGGCGTGAGCTTCAGCGCCGACCTCGCCGCACCAGGCGCGATCCCCATCATTGCCGGCATCGTCCTGGGGCTGGTCGTCGGCAAGCCGCTCGGCATCGGCTTGTTTTCGCTTGCCGCGATAAAGACCGACATCGCGCACGCGCCGGCCGGCCTGGACAGACGCGTCTTCATCGGCTCGATCTGCCTTTGCGGAATTGGCGACACCTTCGCGCTTCTCCTGGCCGATCAGGCTTTTCCCAGCAGCGCGGACGCCGCCATCGCCAAGATCGCCGTGCTCCTCGGCTCGGTGCTCGCCGGCGCGCTCGGCGCGGCAATCATCGCGACCGGCCTATCGGTGCGGAAGCGTGAAACCCGCTCGACCGAGGCGGAGCGGTTGGAGATTCCCGACTGCAGAGACAACCCGGACACGTCCCGCGAGTAAGAAGCGCTGCTCTATCGCGAGGCCACGGCTCTCGCAACGTCCAGGATCACATCAAGCACGGCCTTGGGTTGGGAAAGCATGAGCACGTGACTGGAGGCGAGTTCGACTGTCTTAGCGCCCATCCGCTTTGCGAGGCGCGGCCTGCTGCCGGATCAGGTCGATGAACGCGCGCAATCGCGCCGGAATATTTCGCCGGCTTGGATAGTAGAGGCACAGGCCCGGAAAGGCAGGCGACCAGTCTTCCAGAACTGCCACCAACCGTCCGGCTTGAACGTGATCGGCCGTCGCCACATCGGGGAGATAGGCCAAGCCTTGTCCGGCCAAGGCGGCCTGCAACATCAGATCGCCTTCGTCGAGCGTGAGCGGACCCGTCACGTCGACTTCTATCGTTTCGCCACGCTTTTCAAACTCCCAGCGATAGATCGTCCCGCTCCCCGTGCGTCGGCGTATGCAGCGGTGGCTTGCCAACTCAGCCGGTGTCTTCGGCCGCTTTCGCCCTGCAAAATAAGCGGGCGAGCCGACGACGACCGAGCGTATGGGAGGCGTAATCGGCACAGCGATCATGTCGGGCGGGACAAACTCTTCGAGCCGGACGCCGGCGTCGAAGCCTTGTCCTACGATGTCCACCATCGCCGCTTCGGTCACCATATCGACAGCCACTTGCGGATAGCGACGCATATATTCGAAGACCAGCGGCGCCAGGATCATCCGCGCGGCACCGAGCGTCAGGTTCAGGCGCAGAACTCCCGCGGGCTCGGCGCGGTGTTCATCGATCCGTTCCATGGCGGTGCGGATCGCGGTCAAAGCCGGGGCGATCTCGGTCACGAACTGCTCGCCCTCGGCAGAGAGAGCGACGCTGCGCGTGGTGCGGTTGAAAAGACGAACGCCCAAGCGCTCTTCGAGCGCCGCCACGGCGTGGCTCAGCGCCGAGGAAGACATGTCGAGCTCGCGTGCCGCGACGCGGAAGCCGCCGTGGCGGGCGACCGCCACGACAGCTTCGAGCTCAAGCTGGCTCGCCCTCATTGCGCGATATTTTGCATCAATCTGCGCCATTTTGATCGTCTTATCAGATCAGTCGGGAAGTGTCACTTCTGTTCTCGCCAACAGAGGAGACACCCATGCGCACCATCGACAAGATTTACATCGACGGCCAATTCGTCACCCCTCACGGGCAGGAACTGTTCGACCTGTTCAATCCCGCCACGGAAGAGAAGATCGGCCAGGTTCGCCTCGGCGACGCCATCGACGCCAGGGCTGCCGTCGCTGCCGCGAAACGCGCCTTTCCGGCCTATTCGCGCACCTCGAAGGCCGAGCGCATCGCTCTGCTTCGCCGTCTGCATGACGCCGTTGCCGCGCGGTCCGATGCCTTGGCCGCCGCCATGACGCAGGAGTACGGCGCGCCGCAGTCCTTCGTGAACTTCTCGGCGACTCACGCAGCCGATCTCTTTCTCGACATGGCCGAGACGATCGAGGCTTTCGAATTCACACAAACCGTCGGCGGAGCGAAAGTCACTTTGCAGCCGATGGGTGTCGTCGCCGCGATCAGCCCGTGGAACAGCAATATCGGCTCCATCTGCGGCAAACTCGCCACCGCCCTGGCTGCAGGCTGCACCTTCGTCATCAAGCCCAGCGAGATGAGCGCCATCCAGACACAGGTTCTTGCCGAAGCTCTGCACGAGGCAGGCGTGCCGCCCGGCGTGTTCAACATCGTCAATGGTCGCGGTGACGTGGTGGGTGCCGAACTCACATCTCATCCGGACGTCGCCAAGGTGACCTTCACCGGCTCGACGGTCGTGGGCCGTTCCATCATGCGCACGGCGGCGGAGACGATGAAGCGCGTGACGCTGGAACTCGGCGGCAAGGGTGCAAACGTCATTCTGCCCGACGCCGATATCGACGCGGCGGTGTCGACCGTCATCCGTGTCGGCTTTCTCAACAGCGGCCAGGCCTGCATCGCGGGCACACGCATATTGGCACCACGCTCACGCCTGCCTTTGATCCTCGAACGTCTCAAGACTGCCGTCGCGGCTCTCAAGGTCGGCGAGTCCACCGATCCGGCCGTCGACGTCGGGCCGATGGTCAGCCAAAAGCAGTGGGATCGCGTACAGAGTTATATTCGCGCAGGCATCGAGGAAGGCGCTCAGGTGCTGATCGGCGGCGAAGGCCGCCCGGCAGGCCTGGATCGCGGATGGTTCGTACAGCCCACCATCTTCACCGGCGTCAACAACACGATGCGGATCGCGCGGGAAGAGATCTTCGGCCCGGTGCTGTGCGTCATTGCCTACGACGATGAAGGCGAAGCCATCGCAATCGCCAACGACAGTCCTTACGGCCTGCAGGCCTATGTCGAGAGCGCCGATCTCAAGCACGCGCATCGCGTCGCCGAGCAGCTGGAATGCGGCCGTGTCGTGATCAACGGCGCGCCGCATGCGCCTCTGGCGCCCTTCGGCGGGTTCAAGCAGTCCGGCATCGGCCGCGAATATGGCCGGTATGGGCTGGAGGCTCATCTCGAGGTCCGGGCAATTCTGGGCTGAACCCCGCCAAGGAGACGACCATGAAGACCAAGCACAATTCTCCTGTCGCCGATGAACTTGAAATCCTGCGCTTGCTGGCGACACTCGCTCAGGCGACCGACGATCGCGATGAGAGCCGCTACCGCACCTGCTTCACCGACGACGTAACGGAACCGTCACCCGCGGGAGACGTGAACAGTTGGCGCGTCGTCTCAAGTCAGGAATACGCGCGTCGTTCCATGGCGGCTGTCGGCAAGATGGCTTGGACGCACCACAAGCTATGCAACCCGATTGCCGAGGTAACGGGCGACCGTGCTTCGGCCAAGGCGGATGTCGTTGTCGATATGGAGGCCGTCGGCGGTGGGGGCCCGCGCGAGCGCGTCACGGTTGGGGGGCGCTACGACATCGGGTTCATCCGCTTGGATGACAAGTGGCGGATAAGCAGGCGCCGTTTGGCGCGCCGCTACGTCATCGGCGATCCGACCCTTGCGGATCCCGGCTGAAAAAGCGCGACGCTTCCCCCATCGACAAAAGAAACAGGAGCAAGGCACAATGCCGAAAACATGGCTCATAACGGGAAGCTCGCGCGGACTTGGTCGCGCGCTTTGCGAAGCGGTGCTTCGCGCCGGCGACAACCTCGTCGCCACGGCGAGGAACATCGGCTCGCTTGGGAGCCTGTCCGATCGATATGGCGAACAGATCATCCCAAGGCCGCTCGACGTCACCGACTTCGCCGCGGCGGGAGCAGCCGTCGCCGCCGCCGTCGAGCGCTTCGGTGGGTTGGATGTCGTCGCGAACGTGGCCGGTTACGGAAATCTCGGATCGATCGAGGACACCGGCATCGAGGACTTTCGCGCGCAGATCGACACCAATCTCCTCGGGCCGATCAATCTGTCGAAGGCCGCAATCCCGACAATGCGCGCGCAGAGATCGGGTCACATACTGAATTTCTCGTCCGTCGGCGGACGGATCGGGTCCACTGGCCGAGCGCCTTATTCGGCTGCGAAGTTCGGCGTCGAGGGCTTCTCCGAAGCCATGGTGACCGAGCTGGCGCCGCTGGGTATCAAGGTGACGATATTCGAGCCAGGCGGCTTCAGGACCGATTTCGCCGGTTCCTCTCAAACAATTCTCGATATCCGCCCGGAATACGAGTCCACCGTCGGCCAGGCAGCGCGATTCCAGCGCGACTATGACGGCAAGCAGCCCGGCGATCCGGTCAAGGCCGCGGCGGTGATCCTCAAAGTCGTCGGCATGGACAATCCCCCGCTTCGTCTTTTGCTCGGCAGCGACGCCGTCGAGATTGTCTTGAAGGCCGACGCTCAAAAGATCGAGGCCGACCGCAAATGGCGCGACCTCAGTTCATCGACGGACTTCGAAGCTGCACCAACGGCATTTCAGCGTCGCAATGGCAATGAGCAATCAATTCTAGAATGATTGGCCACGGTGCCTGACCGCCACGCGGAAACCGCCCCCGAAATTGGATCGGATCTGGGGGCTCCTTCTCTCGATTCGCAGACTGGCGGGAGAATGGCGCAGCACAGGGCGGGCTGGAGAAATTGTGCTCCGTCCGTTCGGGACGGGAGGGCGTCCGACAGGTGCCCCATCCTCGCGGCAGCGTGACGAAATTCCCGGACACAGGCGCCGAACCCCGGGAATTCCCGGCGCCGGGCGCTTGACGGATCGATCTGCAAGCCTTCTCCTTCGCACATGCAGCAAGGGGTGGGACAGCCTGAAATAGCCGGCCGGGCGGAAGGCGGGACATCGACGCCCGCCCCCGGCAACACGCTCTATCCGCATTACGAGCTCGGCGCCGCCTATGACGAGATGTTCGCGCCCGACGGCGCGGTGCGCGCGCAATATCACGGGCTGAACGGGAGGCTGCAAACCCTTCCCTCCGGCGAACTCATGCGGCGTCAGCATGCTTGCGAACAGAGCTTTCTGCATCAGGGCATCACATTCACCGTCTATGCGGACGCGCAGGCGACGGAGCGGATCATTCCCACCGACCTTCTGCCGCGTATCGTGGCCGCGGCGGAGTGGGAGCACATAGAGCGCGGGCTGAAACAGCGCATCCAGGCGCTCAACCAGTTCCTGCTCGACATCTATACCGACGGCCACGTCCTGAAGGACGGCGTGGTGCCGCGCAAGATGATCCTGGGCTCCCGGCACTATCGCCGCGAGATGCGCGGCGTCGCCGTGCCGCACGGTTCCTATGTGAACGTCTGCGGCACAGATCTGGTGCGGCGCGAGGACGGCGCGTTCGTCGTGCTGGAGGACAATCTGCGCGTGCCCTCCGGCGTCTCCTACATGCTGGCCAATCGCGACGTCGTGCGCCGCGCGTTCCCGAACGTGTTCCGCGCCGCCCGCGTCAGGCCGATCGAGCAATATCCCAACGAGCTTCTCGCCACGCTCAAATCCCTGGCGCCGTTCCAGGAGGACGTGTCGATCGCCGTGCTGACGCCCGGCGTGTTCAATGCGGCGTTCTTCGAGCACGCCTTTCTGGCGCGCCAGATGGGCGTGGAGCTGGTCGAGGGCCGAGATCTTCTCGTCAACGACAACGTGGTCTATGCGCGCACGACCAGCGGCCTGAAACGCATCGACGTCATCTATCGCCGCATCGACGACGACTTCATCGATTCTCTCATCTTCCGCGAGGATTCGGCGCTCGGCGTGCCGGGCCTGTTCAACGCTTACCGCGCCGGCAACGTGATTCTGGCGAACGCGCTGGGCACCGGCGTCGCCGACGACAAGGCGGTGTATGCCTATGTGCCGCGGCTGATCCGCTACTACCTCAACGAAGATCCGATCCTGCCCAACGTCGAGACGTTCCTCTGCCGCGAGGAAAAATCCCTGAACCACGTTCTCGCAAACCTCGACAAGCTGGTCGTCAAGGCGGTGGGCGAATCCGGTGGCTACGGCATGCTGGTCGGCCCGCATGCGAGCGCGAAGGAACGCGCGGAGTTCGCCGAAAAACTCCGCGCCGATCCCGAGAACTACATCGCCCAGCCCACGATCCAGCTTTCGACGGCTCCCACGCTGGTGGACGGCCAGGTGCAGGCGCGTCACGTGGATCTGCGCCCTTTCATCCTTCACGGCGAGGAAACGCGGATCGTTCCCGGCGGACTGACGCGCGTGGCGCTGAAGAAAGGCAGCCTCGTCGTCAATTCGAGCCAGGGCGGAGGTTCGAAAGACACATGGGTGCTCAGCCAATAATGCTCGCGCGCGTCGCAGACTCCCTCTACTGGATGGCGCGCTACGTCGAGCGCGCCGAGCACTCCGCGCGGCTGATTGCGGTCAATCTGGAATCCATGATCGAGCAGTCGCCGGAAGATGCGGAAGCCGCGTGGCGGCGCGTCGCGGCTGCGCTCACGGGCGACGACGTCGCGGGCGCGGACGCCTTTGCCGTCACCCAGGCGCTCGCCTTCGATCGGACGAATGCCGCGTCGCTGGTGAGTTCGCTTCACCTTGCACGCGACAACGCACGCCAGGTGCGCGAGCAGCTTTCCACCGAAGTGTGGGAGCATCTCAACAAGCTGTATCTCGGCACCCGCGATCCGACCGCGCAGTCGGTGTGGGCGCATCAACCGGCGCTGTTCTTCCGCCAGGCGCTGGAGGACCTCTTCACGCTGGGCGGCGTCACCTACTCCACGCTCCGCCACGGCGAAGGCTGGCGCTTCCTCGAGCTCGGGCGGCACATCGAGCGGGCGCAGCTCGTGAGCCGGCTGCTCGACATCTATTTCGGCGTCGGAGCGCCGAGCCAACCGCTGCCGCCACCGAAATATTTCGACTGGCTCGTGCTTCTCAAATTCTGCACCGCCTTCGAACCCTACTGCAAGGAATACACCGCGGCGCTCAAGCCCGAGACCATCGCCCAATTCCTGTTGTTCGACGCGGAGTTTCCGCATTCGGTGCGGTTTTCGGTGGACCGGGTGGTCGAAGCGCTGGGCCACGTCGCGCCGGGCGCGCCGCCCTCGCGCCGGGCGAATTGCGAAAGGCTGGCGGGCCGCCTGAAGGCCGCGGTCGATTTCGGCCACATCGACGAGCTTACCGGCGGCACCATCGACGCATTCCTCGTCAACATCACCCGGCAGTGCGAACAGATCCATGACGCGGTCTACGCGACCTACATCGCTTACGACGCGGAAACGGTGCTCTGACCATGTCCTGCCGCTTCGACACCCGAGGACGATGATGCATTACTCCATCCGCCACGTGACACGCTTCCGCTACGACGCGCCGGTGCGCGAGAGCGTGATGGAGCTCAGGATGCAACCGCGTTCCGAGGGCCCGCAGGCGCTGCGCAGCTTCCAGATCGCCACCAACCCGCGCGCGCAACTCTATGCCTACACCGATCATCTCGGAAATGCCGTCTATCATTTCAACGTGCTGCGCCGGCACCAGGAACTTCGCATCGAGGTGCAGGCGGTGGTGGAGATGGCCGCATGGTCCGAGCCGCCGCAAAACGTCGATGAGCTGGAATGGAGCCGCTACAACAATCTCAACCTGTCGGCCGATCATCTGGATCTGATCGACGAGTCCAAATTCGCGCACATGTCCGCCTCCTTGCGTGAATTCATGGCGGCAAATGGGCTGGAAAAGCCGCAGGGCGACACGCTCTGCGCGCTGCGGCATCTGAACAAGACGATCCACGACGCTTTCGAATACGAAATCGGCATCACCGAAGTGCATTCGCCGATCGATGATGCGCTGCGGGCGAAGCGCGGCGTCTGTCAGGACTTTGCCCACATCATGCTCGCCGCCGCGCGCAGCTGGGGCATTCCCGCGCGCTATGTCTCGGGCTACCTCCACCACCGCCGCAAGGGAGAGGACCGTTCCGGCGACGACGCCACCCATGCCTGGGTCGAAGCCTGGCTGCCGAGCCTCGGCTGGATCGGGTTCGATCCGACCAACGACACCCTCGCCGGCGAGCGGCATATCCGCGCCGCCGTCGGCCGCGACTATGCCGATGTCCCGCCGACGCGCGGCACCTACAAAGGCGGCGCGCAGTCGGAACTGGCGATCTCGGTTTCCGTGCAGCCGACGCAGGCGCCGGTGCGCCACGACGAATTCCTGCGCGTCGCTCGCCCGATCAAGCCGGGCTCCGAGCCACCGACCCGCGCCGAGCAATTCTATCAGCAGCAGCAGCAATAATCCAGCCGCCGCACCGCTCAGCACGACGGCCGGCCAGGTCGCCTGGCGGGAATTTCGGCAGTTCAGCCGCCCGATGGAGTTTCAACAAAGCACGGTGGCGCATCGCCCTGACCGCTCCGGTCCGCTCGCGCGCGGAGCTGCCTCGCGACGGGGGTGGGATGAAGACCGAATGGCGCAGGAGACAGTCTGGGAAAATTGTGCTCAGTGCATCGGCACACCGTAGGAAGAGATTGCCTATGCAACCTCACTGCGTTTCCCCGATGCAGAGAGGTCCGGCCCGGCGTTCGATGAACACGTTCAGGGCAGAGTACCGCAACGACGAATTCGCAACGCCGCCAACTCTCTAACGATCTGCCGTTCGCCAGTCACTGCCGGCGGGATCAAAGCGGGATCCTTCAAGTTTCCGATTCCACCTGCCATCACCGTCAGGCTGCAATTGGGATGGAAGAACTGAGATCGAACAGGAGGTCCACAGCGCCGGTTCCAGCGCTTTGTCCAATCTGCAGATCGAGCGGGGGAATGCTAGCCGCAAAGAGTGATGCGACCCGATCCATCAGGAAATCTTGGCGGCCATTTGGCTCCTGTGGCGCAACAAGGGATTTTCCTATTCAAGCCTGTTGATAAGTCTTGTCTATGCCGGTGCAGTATTGAATATGTTGCCCTTTTTAAGATCTCCGACAATGTTTGCATATTCGACGCTTGTGTTAAACTTACTTCATGTCTTCGAATTTCTTCTTCTTTTCCGATCCTGCCAAGCTGCAATCCCAAGGGGCGACCGACGCCTTTGGACCGCTGCCGCCGGCGAGCGGCAATGACCTGTTCCGCGTCACCGACAGGCATGCGTTCTCATCCGATGCGCCGGCGATTGCGGTATGCGACGGAATCCTTTGTGCGCAAGAAGACCTTTCCGGAACGCTGACGCTGATCCTGAAGCCGTCCGCCGCGCCGCCGTTCGAGGCTCCGGTGGTCGCCTATTTTGTCTACAAGGGCGTGACGAAGGCCTCGCTGCTTGCAAGCGGCGGCACGCAAATTCTCGACGAAACCGACTCTTCGGCCACGGACTTCACCAAGAAGATCGCGGCGGATTGGAAGGCGCAGAATTCGGGCGCCCTGGCGGGATCGTCCGCAGCGCTCGGCCTGGACCGTGACGCGAATTTCGAGCATGACGACAACGGCACTCCGATCAAGATCTTCACCGATGTCGATCCTGTCGAGCGGCTGTTCCGCTATCCGCACAAGACCGTGCAGCTCCCGATAGTCGCCGCCGGCGATGTCATCGGTACTTTCCAGGGCACTGGCGGCTTCGAGATCGTTCTAAAGCGGCTCGGTTACCAGCCGAAGCTGGCATTTGCGCGCAGCGCCGACAATATTGTCGCCGTGCCCTCTTTGGCCGGCAGTTCTTGGCAGCCCGACGATTACGATTTCTTCGCGCATTGGCATGCGAAGGAACGGGCGCTCGCCTACCTCGACCCGGCGGCCTATTTCGGCGCCTTCGTGCAGTCCAAGCTGTACAAGGTCGCCGGCGGCAGCGCGAGTAAGGTCAGCGGCGGCAACATCTACCAGGAGATCCTCGCGACCTTCGCCAACAAGAACACCGCTTGGCTCGATATCCGAAACAACTTTGCCTATTCCTACAATCTGTTCGGCCTCTATGACGACACGCTGCGCTTCGTCTCGCCAAGCGACGCCGCCCAAGCCAGCGACGTGAACTTCCGCGCCGGCGGCTGGCCGTTGCTCAAGCTCGCCGCCGCCGACGTACCCGGCTCGAAGAAAGGCTCGCTCCTGCGCACGACCTTGTGCCTGCCCGCAGGTCTCAGCATGGCGCCCGCAGTGCTGGTCTCGAAAGGCTTCGCCAAAACGCTCGGTCCGGAGCGTCCGGAGGTGCGTGTGCCCGATATAGCGGCCGACGACGCCAATGCGGGTTATCTGACGCCCATCCGTTTGGCTTTTCCGGCGGCTACGGACGGCGGCAACACCGTCCTCACCGCCTCCTACACGCGCGTCAATCTCTACGAGACCATCCACACGGACCCGCAAGCGCAGGCGCCGTTGAACGTCGCGGCCCGAGACTTCCTGGACGGCGTGTTCCGCCCGCGCGAGTTGCAGTTCGACAGGGATTTCTCCGGCAACACGATGCGCTTCGACATCTATCCCGAGGAGGTGCTCGTCGATATGGGGATCGAATACGGCCCGACCTACGCCTCGGTCATCGGCATCGCCGAGGACGCGACCACCGTCAATCTGTTCGCCTATCCGTGTTTTCTGCTGCCGGGGCTCGACTCGCGGAGCCTTTCCGCCGCCTTGCCGGCATGGGCCGACATATCCGCGGCCGACAACACGGACTTCCTGACCAAGCTCGCATCTACGTTCCGGCCCGTGCAAATAACGAAGGAGACGATCGATTCCGACACCCTGTCCGCACAGGTCGACACCGTCATCGTCAGGAACCGGACCACGCCGGGCTACAATCCGGTGACGGACAGGAATTCGATGCCGGATTTCTGTTTCGTGGTGATGGGCAAAGCCAATCACCAGCAGCTTGTCGGCCAGATCTCGGCCGCCGCCGGACTGGGGTCCGACTTCCCGGTGTTCCTGACCGTGGCGAGCAGCCAGCAAAAGACCGATACGACGAACAATGTCGCCTATCTGGAAAAAGGCCTGCAGGCGACGGGATACGGGCCGCCGAGCGGATCCACCCTGTCGATCGTCTCCGCGCCGCTGACTCAAAGAGTTTTCCGAAATGCCGATTTTTAGCGACGAAGAACCCAAGCCGTATCCGCCGGACACCACGTTTTGTCCAACGCCCACCTACGAAGGAGCGGACGTCCCAAATTATGGATTTTACTTCTCGGTTCCAAAGGGGACAGTGTCTCAATACCCATTCGACAATTGCCAGAACTACAACTCGTTTCTGTTCAAGGACGATGTCGAGAAGAAGCTCTATTTGCTCATGCGGTATGAGCTTCTCTACGAAATCATGGCCGAACACCGTTTGGCCTACGAGTACTACCCGGTTCCCTGGGTCCTCGTGCCGTCCGGCTTCAGTTCAGCCATCACCATCAAGCTCATGGTGGGCCCATACTCGATCTACGATGGCCAGCCTGGGAAGAAACTCAGGAAGAGCATCAATGATGATCTCAACAACAACAACCGCCCAATCGAACTGTCGGTGCCGAACGCTTCGTCCATCACGGCCTATTGGTATGGATCTGGCACCGACACGACGATCGAAGAGAAAGAACTCACGCGCAAGGATGGCCAGCCCATCAGGATCCTGATCGCGGCGCCGACCCAGTCGGCGCCCTATGTGCCCGGCACAGACATCGAGCGCAAGCAGGAGGTTTTGATCAAGACAGGAAGTACCGTTCTCGGTAAGCTGCGCATCACGTTCTGCAAGCCGCTCTCCCAAGACGTTTGCTTCGTCAAGGTTACACAATCCGTCGAGGGCGGCCCCTTCACAGCGAAAATCCTGCTGCCCTCTGAAATTCCGGACTCGTTCGAAGATCAAACGCCTCCACTCGATCAGGCGCTGGCCCAAACCTTGAAGCCGTACTGCATCGACATCATCTCGGCGAAGAACGCCAAACTCCTCGACGCCGATGGAAATGAAGTGCTCAGCACAACGACCACTCTGCAGTTCGATGCGGGCCTGAAGCCGCCAGCGCTGACCGCGGCGGGCGAGCCGACGCCAAAGCGGCATATCGATCAGACATTCACCGACGCACTCTATTCGAAATTGAAGACTTACAAGTGCATACAGACGAGCGGTGAAGTCGAAAAGGCGATTCAAAAACTCATCATCATCGTCATTCTGCCGTTCTATCTGGACCAGGCAGGCGAAGAGACGACGGCCGGTTTTACGCCAATACCCCCCAATTTCGATGGTGGCTATGCGAAGTATCCTGTCCGCAGCTATGTGCTTCCTATCGGAACGAAAAAACATGACGACACGGTCGCGAACGTGGCAAAACTCTGGCCGGCGCCGGAAAACGACCCTTCGAAAGTAACGGTAAGCCCAGTCTCCAACCCATACTTGGCGTATGCGGTCGTGCACGAAGTGCTGCATGCCCTGCAGTTGGCGCATACGTTTCCGGATGTAAAAGACGGCGCTTCCCAGGAGGTGACAGATGCTTTCACGGCGCAATATCTGTCGAGCTACGCGCAAAACATGGCCAATCAGGAATTGACTCCGTTCGGAGATCGAAAGTCCGGCGTAACACCGGCCGGCGGCAACATATTCGAGCTGATGAGGGATTCGGACCTGAATTCCGCGGTGGTCGATCAGTATCTGTGGGGCGTGCGTCAGTTGTCCTCGTTCGACCCGCAAACGCCGCAGAACCCGGCCCTTGCGACGGGGTGGATTGTCATGCGCCAGATGACTGAGAATGTGCTCTTTGTGAAGTACAAAACCTACGATTTCATGGATTACTCGAACGACATCATAACTCTATCTTCTCTGAAAGACATTTCCGGCAACATCGCGGCTTCTTTCACGGCCAAATGGACGCAAACGTGCCTATACAGGTATCAGTGGGAGCTGGCCCGCGTATCGGTCCAATACCTGTCCACGTACACGCCATGAACTATTATCCACCCCTCGCGCAATTGATCGGCCAGGAGGCGCTGCCTTCCGACGTCGGCTTGCTCGGCGAAATCGGGCAGTCGATCCAGGACGTTCTCGATGAGTTGCTCCAGGGAATCCGCTTCAAGGATCTTGTCGTCAATCAGTCCGCCTTCGGAGACGTGAGGTTTTTTTCGCTCACGATCGTCGCCAAGGAAATCGGCTTCAAGCTTCCGGGCACGGACATCTCCTTTCTCGTTTTTCCCGGCGCGGACGGATCCGGTCTCGCCAATATCCCGATCGCGTTCGATTGGCGCTGGGGCGTCAAGCGCTATGCCGGCGACTTCGAGTCCGCGTTGTTTTCGCGTTCGCCCCGCGATTTTTTCGATCTTCTCCTGAAGGTCGCCAACATTACCGAGGTCCAATTCATAAGCGGAATCGTCGACACGTTCGTCGTCGATCCGGATCCGTACCTGAAGCTCGTGCAGGACATCAGGGCGTCCGTTGCCGACTATCAGAACGGAGTTTTCAGCCTGGACGACACGGATGGAGCGCTGCTTGCCAACGCCGGCGGAGTTCTCAGCGGGCTCGATACGCTGATCGCCAATCTGCAGGATCCGGCCGCCACCTTCGACAGCGACCTCGATTTCATCGGGGACAGCCTTCTGGACCTCGCCAACACGCTGGATATCGATTTGAACGTCTGCCTGCTCGCGTTCCAGACGATCTCCCGCAACGTGCTGGGCGTCGACGACAAGCTGGAAAGGCTTCGCGTCCTGTTCAATTCATGGTTCGGCGGGTTCGATTGGGACCATGTCGAAGAGCTCCTCATCCCCCAGTTCAGCCTCTCCGTCACCCAGATTCCCCTGGCACTGGAATTCCCCCGCAAATGGCTGGTGCCGCTCGATGCCAACGGCGAGTCCAAACCGGATCCGGCCACGTCCAAGCTGACCTTCAACGCCGGTTCCGTCACCTATTCGACGCGCACCGGCCTCACCTTCGACGGCGAAAACAGTTTCGGTTTCGACAAATCGGCGATCGGCAAGACCGGGCTGACGCTGGAGATCGACGACGCCAAGGTCGATTTCAGCCGCACGACGAACATTCCCGAGGCTGACGCGGCGGGCTACCCGGTCGATTTCGTGGGCGTGTTCGTACACTACATCGCCATCGGCCTGCCGAAGAAGTGGTTCGAAGCGGTGACGTCGTCGACCAGCGATCCGATGACGCTGGGCGTCGTCGGCCGCGATCTGCTGATCGGCACGGGCGGGATCACCGGAACGATCGGCCTGGAGGCGCTGGCGGCCGGCGCGCCGCTGTCGACCAAGACGCCGCCGGCTCCCCAGAAGGAACTGCAATTCGTCCTCGGCAAGCAGCCGCCGAGCGGCCCGCGCAAGGGCTTCCTGCTGGGCTTCTCCGCGTTCGACATGACTTTCCGCCACAACGCCGTCACCAAGTGCAAGATCGCCGGCAGCCTGACGATCCCGAAATCGGATCCGCCGACCAAGATCGGCATTGAGCTCTTCATCGGCGACGAAGGCGATTTCGAAGTCACCGCCAGCGACAGCGCCGGCTTCCCGATTGAGATTCCCGGGGTCTTCATCTTCCACGCGACGTCGGTCTCGATCGGCAAGAAGGACGACAAGATATTCCTCAGCCTCACCGGCGACCTCGATTTCTCCAACAATTCGATCCTGAGCGGCCTCATCACCAAGCCCATCCATCTGGAGAAGCTGCTCATCCATTCCGACGGCAGCTTCGAGATCGAAGGCGGCACGGTACCATTGCCGGAGAGCGTCGCGATCAAGATCGGCCCGGCCAAGATCGCCATCACCGCCCTGCACATGGGCGCGCATGAACAAGAGCATGGCGGGGTCCTGCGCAAGTATCGTTACATCGGTTTCGACGGCGGGCTCAGCCTCAATCCCGGCGGCATCGACGCGCGCGGCGACGGCATCACCTTCTATCATACGATAGACGACGACGCGTCCGCGGGGCTCGCGCCGCACCGCTACCTCGGCATCAAGGGCATCGGTCTGGATCTCGTCATTCCCGGCAGCGCGTCGAAGGAAAGCGCGGCGCTGCTGCTGCATGGTTATCTCGCGCTCAAAGATCCGGTCTATCAAGGTTCGATTTCGTTCGAACTGCCGAAGGCCAAGATCTTCGGCGGCGCCTCGATGATGTACGACACCAGCTATCCGGCCTGGATTGTGCGCGCGGATCTGGAGCTGCCCAAGGCGCTGCCGTTGGGCTCGACAAGTCTGGGCATCTACAGTTTCAGCGGCCTGTTCGGACTGCGCTACGTGGCGTCGAAGGAGGCGATCAATCCGCCTCTGGCGCCGGATGCGAGCTGGGGCGACTACTACCGCGCGCCGCAGCCGCAGCGCGGCGTGTGGCCGGAAAAGTTCATGACGCCGCAGCAGACCGGCGGCTCGAAGAACCCGTTCTCGGTGGGCGTCGGCGTCGGGCTGTGCACGGTGGCCGACGGCGGCAAGACGTTTTCGTCGCAGCTCTTCCTGCTGGTGTCGCTGCCCAATCTCATCATGCTGGAGGGCCGCGCCGACATCCTGGCGAAAAAACGCGTCGGCCCCAACGACGATCCGCCCTACTATGCCTATCTCGCGATCTCGCCGGAATCGGTGGAGCTGGGCGCGGGCGTGCACTACCTCATCCCCAAGGATACGGGCGCCGTGCTCAAGCTCGACGCGGTGTTCGAGGCGGCGTTCTTCTTTCACAACAGCTCCGCCTGGTACGTGCATTTCGGCACCAAGGCCAAGCCTGTGACCGCGCGCATCTTGAGCATGTTCGACGGCTATTCCTATCTGATGCTGTCCGCTGCGGGCATCGAAGCGGGCGCCGGCGTGCACTACGATTTCGACAAGAGCTACGGCCCCATCGGCGTCTCGGCGCACGCCTATCTGGACCTGTGGGCGCATGTCAGCTTCGAGCGCTTCCAGGCGGGCGGCGGTATCGCGCTGGGCGGCTCAGTGGACGTACGCCTGTTCCGCTTCGAGCTCTACATCGAGCTCGCCGCCGGCTTGACGGTGGAGGTCCCCAAGCCGTTCCGCGTCGCCGGTTCGGTGGAAATCTGCGTGACGGTGAAGCTGATCAAGACCTTCAGCAAATGCTGCACGCTCGAATTTGTCTGGGACCGCGACCAGAGCGTCGATACCTCGGCGGTGAATGTGATTGCCCCGCCTGCCGACTCGCCGTCGGCCATCGCCGTGCACATGCTGTCGGGCTCCACCTATGCCGTGGAATTTTCAGACAATGCGACGTCCGCATCGCCGCCGGCCATTCCGCTCGATTGCTATATCGACGTCAAGCTCACCAAGCCGGTCGATCCGTCCGCCGTGACCGGGGTCATCGGCGGCATTACCAATCCGCCCAGCGGCAATGTCGAGAGCCTGCCACCGGCCTACGGCACGCACGTCGTCACGCATCAATACACGCTCACCGGCGTAAAGATCGAGATCCTCGCGGGCTCCGGGTGGCTGCCCTATCTGCCCTACAAGGCGCTCGCGCCCGGCGCGGTGATCGATGCGCAGACGGCGGCCCAACTCGCCACCCTTCCGCTCGGCACGTGGCAGAAGCAGGACATGGGCTACAGTCAGATCCGTTTCCTGGCACTGACGCCGTTCAGCTGGATGGGTCCGATGTCCGGCTACGTGCCCGAAGAGATGGGCCTCACCGCCAAATCGATATACTGCGTCGGGCGCGAGCGGGACGAGCAATGCCTGCAATGGCAGACGCCGGCGGCACTCACGACCGGCATCAATTACACCGGCACGGGCATCCTCTATCGCGTGGACGATGCCGATGTCGCCGCGGTCGCCACCACGCACGACCGCCTCTCGCCCGTCTCGCTCGCCATCGCACAGCGTGGCAGCGCCACGTTCCGCTTCCTGCAGCCCACGGTTCATTGCCGGATCGCGGCCTTCACCACGGCGCCCTCGATCGTCGTGCATTGGCAGCGCCGCTCGTCGCCACAGCCGGCGACAATCGCGGACGACGGCACGCCGTTGCCCTGGCCGGAACTCGTCTTCGAGGACGTGGGCGCGCCGCTCGTCATCTCGCGCGCGGCGCTGGCGAACGACATTGTCTACGACGACCCGGCCAATCCGATCGAGCGCGTCGTCGTGGAGACGCCGGGGCCGGATCCGCAGGTCCTGGCAAGTCTCGCGGAGCAGATCGCGCAGGCGACCGAAGACTTGGCGCGTGCCGACGCGCGAGGACGCCCCCCCATCCAGGCCAAGATCGCCAGGCTGGTGGAATCCCTGCAGTCCGAACGCGACAAGTTCTGTATCCACGACCCCGACCCGGGCGCGGCGATGCGCGCAGCCGAGATCGCGAAACTCCAGGCGCAGCTCGATGTGCTCGAGGGGCAGATCGCCGCCGGGCAAGCGAACTTCGCGAAGTTCTGCAAGGCACCGACGATGTCTCTGCAGGATTGCGCACAGCTCAGTTCCGACATCGAGGCGCTGCAAAAGCAGGAAAAAAACCTGCACGAACAAGTTTCAAAGCTGCAATCGGAACTCGAAAGCCTGCAATCCGAGATCGTCGCCAAACAGCAGAGCTATGGCACGTCATGCGCGATAGGCGCGGCCGGCGGCGGCGCTGTGCCAAGCGTCCCGGTCCCCGGTGTGCCGGCCGCGCCCGCCGAAGTCGGAGCCGACAGGGGAACACCCAGCCGCGTCGCGCCGCTCGAAGGTCCGGCCGCGAACGGACCGTCGGTCCCGGTCACGCTCGCGCCGGCGCCCACGCTCGGCGGTCAGGCCGCCATGTCGGCGGATGATTGCGTAAAGCTGGCCGGCCAGATCGCAGCCCTCCAGGCGCAAGCGAAAGACTTGGCAAGCCGCATTGCGGAACTGCAGCGCCAGAACGGCGCGGCGGTGCTGCCCGCCGACTGGCCGTGCGGAACCTTCCTGCATGAGATATGCTGGCTCACCGAGACGGACTACGCCTATAATCAGACCATTCCCGGCATCGCCGCCATCGCCGCGGACTACGCTGCGATGCGCGCGGCGACCGAGGGCGTGATCCAACCGATCTGGCAGCCCAGGCAGACCTACCGCATCGCGCTCAGCGTCCGCGACAGGGTAACCGACGTGTTCAATAGTGCGAGTGTCGACCACGACCTCGGGCCGTATTACGTGCATTTCCGAACCGAAGGGCCGATCGGCTTCTTCGACAGCATCTCGAGCCCCGATTTCGGCATCCCTGCGAACCCGAGCGACGACGACCGCGTCGAGGCTCCGGAACGCGCGATCAAATTCTATGTCGATGAAGAGCGTTCCTATCCCGATCCCAGCGGCAATCTGCTCTATGCCAAGCCGCTCTATTACGCGAGTGTGGCGCTGCGCCTGTTCTTCAACCGGCCCTACGCCTACCACTTCTTCGCGGACTGGACCGACGTGGGCGGGGGAGCGCGCACCTACGCATTGGATCTGGCGGTCAAGGATCCGGCCGAGGCCGCGCCTGCCGTTCTGCCGCCGCCGCCGGACTACGAAGCCGCCCACGTCTCGGCGGCACTGACCGGGACGCAGGACTGGATCGGCGATTCATCGCCGATGATTTCGCAGGAGATCGCGACGATTCGCGCCATCCAGAATCCGCTGGCGCCCGGCGAGACCCATTCGACCGCGTGTCTCGTCTCCGGCGGCGAGCCGATCGTGCCGCTGTCGAAATCGCTCAAGGTTACGGTGCACGACCTGGAGCCCGACAAGCTCTACACCGCCGTCGTTCTCAACAAGGATGTCGTTCAAGGAAAGACGGCCGAAGTCGGAAGCTACCCATTCAAGACCTCGCACTATCGCGATTTCGCCGAGCACATTGCGAGTCTGAGGCTGCGCGACGACGACGGCAACGCGCGGCTTGCCGTCTTCGAAGTCGATCACGTGCTGGCTCCGGCCGCCGGGGAAGCGGCAGCGGTCTCGGCGGCACTCGCCATCGTCACGCGCGCGCCGGGCCCGGCGAGCGCGGCCTACCCCGATGCGTTCGACCGGCTCATCCACGAGCAGCTCAAGCTCGATCCGCTGGCGCCGCCGGTCTCGCTGGAAATCAACTTCGTCTCCAACAGCGAGACGGGTCGGGTGTACGGCTTGTGGATCCGCAGTCCCGAGGCGCTGTTCGACCCGCGTCTGCCTGCGGGCGAAACAGCGGGGCTGATGCAGCTCCTGGTCGCCGGCAGCTTGCGCAACGACGCACGCTTCCTTTTTTCCAAGGATGCCTGCCAGGCCTTCGCCATGAGCGACGGCACAACGCTTCCGCTGCAAGGCGTCTCGTTCGCCTTCGCCAACAAGATCTGGAACGGCTTGGGCTACGACATCGAATCCGCCGTCAGCGAAACCTTCGGCAGACCCTGAGGAGTCCGCACCGTGCCCTTCGCAAACTCCTACACGTTTTCGGGCGGCGGACGCTTCCGTAGGCTCATCCCGACGGCGGATGGCATGCTCGCTATCGGGGCAGACGGGGATCTTGGCCTCGTCGCGCGCCTCGGGCCCGACGGAACGGTCATCTGGTCGCGCACCTATCAAGAAGCTCTGGTCGGCATGACGCTCGAATTCGTCGACGGCGTCGCGGCGAGCAATGGCGATTTCGTGCTGGTTGCCGTTCCCGGTTCCCATCTCGCCGCCAACCTGCAGGCGCTGACCCGCATAGACGGCGCCGGCAACGTGATTTGGTCGCGCCGCATCGAGAGCGGCGCCGAGGCGGCGCGCGTGCTTTGCAATCCCGGCCCGCCGGAGGAATTCCTGTTCTACGTGCGGGCGCCGCGCGACGCGGCCGGTTCTGGCGGCGCCTCCTTCGACATTGTCGATCTCGTTCGCTTCGACGCGAACGGCGATCTGCTGGGATCGGCACGGCTCAGCGCCAACCGCGGCGGCCGCATCTTTGACGCGATGGTCGTCTCCGACAGCGATGCCATGCAGGCCGGGAACTATCTGTTGGTCGGTGACCTGGATCCGGGACTTACGGCCGTGCAATGGGGCCAGGCCGACCCGGCCGCGGAATTCGAGGCCATGGGAAAGGCCGGACTCGCGGTCTTCATATCGACGGACTTGATGCTGAGCGCCTGCTGTTTCGTGCGGGAGAATGGCGCGGTGGACGGTCTTGTGTCGTTGCGCGCGCTCGGCGTCGATGCGACCGGAACCATTCTGTTGGCCGGCGCCGTCATGGACGCCGGCCGTGCGGCCGAAGCGTTCGTCGCCGCGATGGTCACGCCCGATCACGCGGTCTTCGGCGGCTGCCGCATCGCGCTCGACGACCCTGGAACCCGGCCGGAGCGCCTTTGCAACCTCACCGCCAAGGACTTTCCGGCGTCCGGATTGTTCCCCAACGTCGAACCGGCGTATTTCATCGAATTCCCGCCCGACGAGCCCTACAAGTCCACGCCGCCCGGCAATGCGCTGATCTTGATCGGGCACCGTCCGGACGCCGCGGCCGAAATCTCGCAGATTGTCGAGTTCGACACGGCGCTCACGCCCCATTCGCGTCACGCCTTCGCATTCGACGACGCCTCGTGCGTGTTCGATCTGGCTTCGGCGAACGATACGGCCACCGTATCGGGCTCTCTCCCTGCGCCGCCGCTCGGTGCCGCCTTCGTGTTGTCGATGGACGAATCGCTCGCGTGCTGCAGGCTGCGCGAGCTTGGCACGCCCGCGTATCAACCGATCCAATTCGACATCGACATCTTCGATTACACCTTCGACATGAAATTGACGCCGACGACGAGTGTCGTGGGTCCGCTTTTCATCGTTGCTTCCCCAACCGAGGTCGCGGTGGCGTCGGCTTGCGCCGGCACCGCGGTCGACATCGGCGACGGCACCTTGCTGCAGTCGCCCTGTCTCAATCTCCAGGCGGCAGGATCGGACGGCACCGATGCATCGCGCGGCATCCTGCTGCGCTGGTTTCTGACCGGCGCGCTCGAGAACCATCTGCCCAAGGGCGGACTGGCGCAAGGAACGCTGAATTTCAACAAGCCCGACGATTTCGTCACGCTATATCGCGCCGAGTTTCCGACCGCAGTCGCGACGCGCAGGCTCGACTTCGCCACCGACCGGCCGGTCTATGTCGATGACGGCGCGCGCACGCTCTATTTCGAAACCGGCACCGCTACGCCGCGCGATCTTTTCGCCGTTTGGCTCATGGATGCAGCCGGTTATGCAGCCGCAAAGCAGGCGGCGGATCCGACGGCGAATCTCGCGGGCTTTCTCGCGGCATACGGCGCCAACCCGCTGGAAGTCGAACTGCGCGGCACGGTGGCGGTAGCGTGCGACGTGGTATTCCAAGCGAGCGGCGGCGGCAGCGTACAGATCGAGGCGCGCTCGGTCGGCGAGAGCGGCATTCTGGCGGACAAGCACGTCACGGTGCGGCGCACGTTGCAGGCCGCCGACGGTCCCACAGCCAGGCTGTACGCGGAAAACATGCGCAGCGTGCGCTTGCGCGGGCTTTCCGCCCAGATCAAATCGGTCGCGTTCCTGCGTTATGAAGACGTGATCGGCGACGTCAACGCGCGCCGGGCCTGGACCGAAATCGGACCGTTCTCGCTGTCGCTCGACCAGAACGAAGTCTTTCGTCGGCTCGAAGATCCGTCACGCTTCACCGTCAACGATCTGTGGCGCAAATACGATTCCGCCGCGCGCGTCAACGTGGCGAACTACCGGACCCGCTGGACGGACGCGCCGCAAGGACTCGCCGCCGCGGTGCAGACCTATGTCCAGCTCAGCGAGAGCGACCCCACGGCGACCGCCACGCTCACGGGTGCCAATCCGGAAGACGGCGCGATTTCCGCGAGCTATCTCGATTTGCTGCAGATCGCGGCGGCGGCCGACTATCACGTTGCGCGCATGTTTGGACTTGGCTTTGTCGACGCCGACGCCGAAGACGGTCCGTCCTATATCCATCTGATCGCGTACCGCACGCTGGGCGATCTGGGTGACGGGCAGGGCGCGCGCGACGTGCGCCATCTTTATATAGGCCTGCCGACCACGCTGGCGCAGAGCCGGCTGCCGCTCACGCCCGATCTCGATTCGGTCGAGTACGGGCTCACGGTGCCGACCGGTTCGGGTGTTCCTTACGCCCTCACCGACGCGCAGGGTTACACGCCCGACGGGACCACGCGCTACATCCGGCTCTATCCCGGCTGCCGGCCGCTCTATCTGTCGGACGGAGATTTCTTCGATCCGCCGGATGCAATCGACTATGCGGCCATGAGCCTTCCGCTGCTTTATGGCGTCGAATACCGCCGCCAGAGCGACAGCGCCTGGCACAAGCCTGCCATCGCTCACGATACGAGCTTCAACGACACCGCGTCGCCCCCGGTGGCCGAAGTCCTGACGACGCCCTTCCCGGCCACGCAGCGTGCAAGCGCCTTCATCCACAAGGAGACCGATCCGGGCATCCACGTCTATTCGGTATATGGCGTGAATCTGTTCTCTCGCGCCTCGCCGCCCGGTACTCCGAAAGCGACCGACGCCACCGTCTTCACGCCGCGCAACTCGCTCCTGCCGCCGAGCGATCTGCAGGTCCAGTACATCCAGCCCGAATCCCCGCTGATGCTGACCACATCCCACGAACAGGATCTGCTGTCGCAGATTGCGCAAGCCGACAAGACATTGGTGCGCTTCTGCTGCAACTACGGAATGGCGCAGGAGACGGCCTACGGCTTCGCCGATACCATCGAGCTGTTCCACCGCCAGCAGCTTCCGGCGAACGTCACCGGCGGCGTGGTTTCGATCGCTCCGGCTTCGGATCCGGCTCTGTTGCGCATCGAGACCGGGCCATACACATTCCAAAGCCCGGGCGGGACCGTGGTGCCCACGCTCGCTCAGGCGATGAAGGCGAATTTCGTGGGCGGCGTGCTGGTGGCGGGCGGTACGCGCCTCACCGTCGAAGACATCCAATGGCCCGCCATCAACAGCGGCGACAATCCCATTTTCCTCGTGCGCAAGCCGACGATGACCGGCGTCATCCACGATTCCGGCGCCAACACCGTAAGCGTGCAGGACGCGCCGCTCACGATCGCGCCGGGCGATCTCGTCATGGCGGTCGAGAACATGGCCGCAGCCTCGAGCTGGGGCGGCGACAACCCGCTGACCGCGACAATTCAGATCGGCGGCACGAACTGGAGCCAGCGCACGGAAGGCTTCGTGCGTCCCGACGGCACATCCGTCAGCCGCCATCTGCGCGGCATCTGGGATACGGCCACGGTCGCCGCCGCCTCCGTCGGCGATCCGCTCAAGCTCTACGACATCGTGTTCGACAACGTCGCGCTGCAGGCGCACGCGCAATCGTCCGATCCGGTCAATCCGGTCAACTGGTGGAAGGGCACGGTGCGGCTGCCGGTTGTGGGGCACGATCCCGAGGACCGGCGCACCCTGAAAGTGGTGCAGATCGTCTCAGATTTTGGAAACAGGCTGGAGCTGCGGGCGCTGGACGACAGCGGCGAACCGGACGACGTGGTCACGAGCGGCAGCCCGTTGGTGAACTACTATCCCGGCTACCTCGTCTATCTGCGCGCCGATGCGAACCGTCTATTCGACTCGGCTCATCTCCTGCCCGCGCCGGGCGAGGGCTCGCGCACCACGTTGATCGGCGCGCGCTCCAAGGACAGCTCGACGCTGGACGGGGCCGGCGCGCCTTATTGCTCGGCGCTGAGCGTGCCGCAGCTCGTCGCGGCCCTTGAGATCCGCGAGCCGATGCCGCCGCGCAAGCCGCACGGCCTCGCCTATGCCACGCCGCCCGACGCCTATTACAAGTCGAGCTACACGCTGAACGTGGAATTCGACCACGAGCCGTTCGCGGCGGTGTTCTACCGCGCCGACGCGCTCACCATGCTGACATCGATCTATAGCGACGCGAGCGTGGCCGGCATTCGTGCGACGATCTTCGCGGCGGAGGGCGATCCCTATCTGACCAACCGCTTCGAGGATCTGTTCGCCTATCTCGACGACACCCGCACGGCACCCGATCAGATCCCGAACAGCGGCGATTTCGCCATGCCCGTTCCCGACGCGCCGGAACTGAACCTGCCTTCCGGCGCTCTTTCCGCGGCCGACAAGGCGGCAGTGAAAGCCGCGCTCTACAACGCTTTCGTGCCGCTGAGCGAGCAGCCTCTGATCTACGACTTCATCAGCAGCGATCCCGCCTTCGTGCCAACCAACGCGCCGCAGAATTTCCGCAACGCGAACGGCGACGTTCTGGCGCCGGGCGATCCCGGCTTCAACCTGTCGCCGATGGCCATGCGCCCGGGCGCCAACGCCATTCGTTTCGTCGATTTCACGCTGGACGGATCGATGAACCCGAACACGCTCTGCTTCTATTGCGTGCGCGAGATCGGCAATCGGATGCAGATCGGAGATGCGAGCGCGATCTTCGGGCCCGTAAAGCTTGTCAATCTGGCGCCGCCGCGCGCGCCGAGGTTGCGCAAACTCACCTCCGTGCCCGCCGACGTCGCCTCTGGAACGGGGCCGCGGATCGCTTTCGAGGTGATCGCGCCCGCCGCCATCGATCCGATTTTCGCCTTGCGCATCTACCGCAGCAGCAGTGCCGTGGATGCGCTCAGCGTGCGCAGCATGGTCGCGCTTCCAGACATCGAACTTGCCACGCTTGCGCCGTCGACCGACGGAATCCTGCAGGTCTCTGATGATTTCAGCGAGGACAATTTCGTACCGTTCGGCGATCCGCTGTTCTATCGGCTGGCCTGGGTGCGGCGCGTGACCTATGAAGACGCGAACCAGCTTACGCAGAGCGCGCAAGCGATCTCCGACCCGACGCGCACTTATCTCGGCAATGTCGTCGACGTGACCAATCCGGCCGCGCCCGTGCCGGCGCTGTCGGTGCTCACTACGGCGTCGAACGGCGACAAGTTCCTGCGGGCGACCTGGCCCAAGGCGGTGCACAACGCCACCTACTATCTCTCCCGGCTTGTGGAGACCGGCAACTGGATGCGGCTGGGCGCGCTCAAGAGCAATGCCGATACGTTGACCTTCGACCTCGCGGACGCCCTGCCCCCCGCCAACGAAGACGGCGATCCGATTTACTACCGCTTCAAGGTCGATCTGGAGAATTCCTCGGGTCTGCTCAACACTTCAAGTTCGCCGGTGACGGTGAGGCTGGACCAGCTTCAGTAAGTGGCACGATCCGTCATCGCCGCGCGAATGCTTCCGCCAATCACAACCAGCAATTCTGGATAGTCGCACGGCACGCTCCTGTGCATCACCTCCCGGCCTGCCCTCAACTTGCGGAGAAGGCGGTCGATGGTCCCCTGTGCCGTAGCAGGGGTAGACTTTGGTGGATCATGCGGTGCTTTCGGCGGCTTTTTTTTTGACGAGCGGCGCTTGACCGAACTCCTTTGACTGCTCACCCGATGGACGGTTCGTGCGGCGGACACCCTTAACCGTCCAAGCCCGAGCCGAAAGGCAAAAGGGGCGATCATGCTTCCCGCAAAGCCGTTGAAAGACCAACTCCTTAGAGCCCGAGCGAAATGGCAAGTCACACGCGTCTCTCGAGCGCGACCGTCACCGGCGCCGGAAGTTCCATCGCGGGAGGGTTGGTGGGCGGCACCTATAACGGCGGAACGATCTCCGACTCCTATGCGACCGGCACCGTGACCGTCGGCGACAATATTCTCGGCACCGGCACACCCGCCGCCGGCGGCCTGTTGGGCTATATCGACGGCGTGGGCGCGATCGTGCCGATGGTGACGCGCGACTACGCGACAGGTGCCGTCGCTGGGGGCATCAACGCGGCCAGCGCCGGCGGGTTGGTGGCCGCATGCGGAGGCGGAGGCACGATCCAGCTGTCGCACGCAAGCGGCACGGCAAGCGTCGGTCGGGCCTGGGCAGCAACTTCTCCCAGGCCGGCGGGTTGATAGGACTCAATTGTTCGATCGACAATGCCGCGTGCACCGTCGATCAGTCCTACGCGACCGGCGCCGTCGTCGGCGGTCCGACGTCCTTTGTCGGCGGTCTGGCCGGCTATACCTACGGTTCCGTTTCGAACTCCTACGCAACGGGCGCGGTCTTGGCCACGGCGCCGGGTTCACCGCATTGGGTGGACTGGGGCAACGATCAGCGCGTCCTATTCGACCGGAACTGTCGGGCCCGTGGGCGGATCGTGGATCGGCGGCTTCGCCGGCGGCGATCTGGGCCCGCTTTCGAGCGATTACTGGGACACGACCACGAGCGCGATCACCAACCTGGCGCAGGGCTGCGGCAATGTCGCCAACTGTTCCGGCGTCACCGGACTATCGACGGCGCAGCTCCAGGCAGGATTGCCGTCGAGGTTCAGTTCCACATTGTGGGCCGAGAGCGTGGGCATCAACGGTGGACTGCCGTATCTGGCCGCTTTGCTGCCCGGGAGAAATCCGTCGGGCGGAAGGAAAAACCCATGACCGCAATTGAGCCGCCGTTCGGGAAGTTGACGGCCAAGTCGGTCCTGGTCGCGCTGATGTGCGTAGCGCCGGTTGCGGACGCCCTCGCGCAAGGGCCGTGCACGTTCCCCAAACATCCCAAATCGACCTATATCGGCATTACGCTGCTCGGCCTCGACGGGACGAGCGGCAACCCGCTTGCGGGTACCGCGTTCGGAGACCTTGACGGCGACGGCAGAACCGACGCCGTCATCGCCGGTATAGCGGACAGCATTCCGGCCGACGCGCCGTTGAACATCATGGTGCTGAAGCAGAACAAGAACGGCGCGATGTCGAACTGGCCGGATTTTGGCGGCGGAGATTTGCAGATCGCCGATTTCAACGGCGACGGCAGGAACGATGTCGGCCTGCCGGGAACGACGGATGGCGGGGGGATCATCTACGTCCCGTCCATGTTTTACGTGTCGAACAAACATGAGGGCTGGAACAAGGTCGTCTACAACCAAGGCTCAGTCGCCAACTCATCGGCGGTCGCCGATGTCAACGGGGACGGGCTGCCCGACCTCATCACGGTCGGCAATGCCGGCCCGCTTTATGCGACCGTGGACCAAGGCTGGAACATGAACGAGAACTTCCTCAGCAAAAGCGGCCGCAATCCGGTCGGCACCTGGGACGTTCCCGGCGTGACGAGCGGACCTTCGGCGTATTGTGTCGGTTGGCTGGAAGGACAAAGCATCGCGGTCGGCGATCTGGACGGTGACGGCAAGCCGGATTTCGTCGCGGGAGATATGATCGATCCCACCGGCAGCGATCCCAATCAGAGGGCGGACGTCTATGTGTTCAGCGAAGTGGGTGCGCAGAACGGCATGCCCACCGCGCCGGTGGCGCACATCGTTCCCTATCTCGAGACGCACCATAAGGGGCTTCAGCCCTACGATGGCAGCTACAGCTCGGAAACCAGGATCCAACTCGCCGATTTCAACGGCGACGGAAAGCCGGACGCCGTGGTCTTCGCGTCAAATTGGATTCCCGGCAGCGGCTTTCACCGCGTCAGCCTGCGCGTTTACGAGAATATGGGGAATTTCAAGTTCCAGGACATGACCGACGAATGGCTGCCGGACTTCAATCCGCAATGGGGACTGGGCAGCGATTTCCAGATTCTGGACCTCGACGGCAACGGCGCGCCGGACATTCTCTACTCCGGTTTCCCTACACCCGGCCAAGACCCCAAAATGGTCGATAACGGCAACGGTGTCTTCCTCAACGACGGCACGGGCCACATGCAGCTTGTCATGCAGGATGAATTCAAGGCCTGGAGCAAGCAATTTGCGACGGACCACGGGATCGTCGTGGGCGGCACGTCGTCCTTCTATCCTTATCGGACGGCAGACGGGAAAACCAACTTCCTGGTGCTCAACCCCGGTGCCAACGCCGAAGACGGCAGCCCTTCGGAAATAGGGCTCGGCTCCCTTCTGACCGACATCGACTTTGCCGCGGCCTGTCAGCGGCCGCGCTGAAACTTCCATGAGGGTGACGCCCCGTCGGTCTCCGACGTGGCCGTCGCAGCCTGAGCACGGCTTCTCGAACTGGTAGCGCAGGCACGAAAGCTGCGGCGCTGGAGTTCGGCTGCGTCTTGCGGCGCCGTCGAGCCGACGGCGACCTCAAACATCTTCGCGCAGCTCCAGCCACATCGCGTTCAAGACCGCGAGCGTGCAGGCGAAGCCCAGTCCCAGCACCCAGGAGAAATACCACATGGTCAGGTCCTTTCAGTAGAAGGCCGTCGGATCGCTGCCGATCGCGTCCTCGCCGACCCTGCCGCGCAGCACGCGGTACACGAAACCCGTATAGGCGATGATGATCGGCAGGAAGACGACGACCGCGCCCAGCATGATGCCGAGGGTGAGCTTGCTCGACGATGCATCCCACACCGTCAGGCTCATATTCGGCTCGCTTGATGACGTCAGAAGGAACGGGAACAGCGCGATACCCGCTGTCGCGATGGTGCAAACCGGCACGAACGCGCTGGCGAGGAAGGCCGCCAGCGGCCGTCTGCGCAAAGCGACCGCAAGACCGGCGGCGATCACCGCGAGTGCCGGGACGAGCCACAACACAGGATGCGCCGATAAGTTCTGCAGCCACGCGCCAGATATTGCCACGACGGTCTTCAGGGTTGGGTTGGACGGCCCACCCGGATCGGCGGCGCTGATGATGCGCATACCCGTGATCCTCGTGACCCAGATTCCCGCCGCGGCAAAGGCCAAGGCGTAGGCAGCCGCGGCGATCGGCATCGCGCGGCGGGCGCGGTCCGCGACGGCTCCGCTCGCCTTGTAGTTCAGCCATGACGCGCCGTGCAGCACGATCATCGCAAGGCTCACCAGCCCGAACAGCAGCGCGAACGGGTTGAGCAGAGACAAAAGCGTGATGGTCGAGTGGAACCGCAGGTCGGGATCGAACCCGAACGGCACGCCCAGGAAGAGGTTGCCGAACGCGACGCCGAACACCAGCGACGGCACGATGCCGCCGATGCACAACGACCAGTCCCAGAAGCTGCGCCAGCGCGCGTCTTTCACCTTGCCGCGGAATTTGAACCCGACCGGCCGCACGATCAGAGCCAGCAGCACCAGGAACATCGCGAGATAGAAGCCGGAGAACGCAGCCGCATAGAGCGGCGGCCACGCGGCGAAGATGGCGCCGCCGCCGAGGATGAACCAGACCTGGTTGCCCTCCCACACCGGTCCCACGGTGTTGATCGCGACGCGGCGCTCGCCATCGGTGCGCGCAACGAACGGGAGGAGCGCCGCCGTGCCGAGATCGAACCCGTCCATCGCCGCGAAGCCGATGAGCAGGATGCCGAGCAGCGCCCACCAGATGAGCCGCAGCGTTGCGTAATCGAACATCACGCGGCCTCCTCTTCGGGAGCCCGGCCCAAGGTCGCGTCGGGCCCGAGCCGGATGTATTTCGCAAGCAGGAAAACGTCGACGATCAAGAGCAGCGAATAGAACACGATGAAGCCGGCGAGGCTGAACATCACATTGCCCGCATCGGTGCTCGAAACGGCAAGGAAGGTCGGCAGCACGCCTTCGATGGCCCAGGGCTGGCGGCCGTATTCGGCGACGATCCAGCCGAGCTCCGACGACAGCCAAGGCAGCGGCAGGCTGAGCAGCGCCGCCCATAGATAGTGGCGATAGGTGTCGAGCCTGCGTCTTGCCGAAAGGTAGAAGGAAAGCGCGAACAGCGCGACGAGCCAGAAGCCGATGGCGACCATGAAGCGGAACGACCAGAACAGCACCGGCACGTTGGGTATCGTGCTCTCCGCGGCGCGGGCGATCTCGTCGTCGGTCGCGTTCTGCACATCGGGCCGGAAGCGTTTGAGCAGCAGCGCATAGCCGAGATCGGCGACGTGGGCGTCGAGCGTCGCGCGCAGCTGCGTGTTGGCGCGGTCCTTGCGAAGCCTGTCCAGCGCGTCATAGGCGATCATGCCGTTCCTGATGCGCGTCTTCGCCATCGTGACCAATTCATCGATGCCGGGGACCGGCTTGTCGACGGAGCGCGTCGCGATCAGGCCCAGCACCCACGGCACCTTGATCTCGAAATCGGTCTTGCGGCCCGCGACGTCGGGAAAGCCGAACGCGGTGAACGACGCCGGGGCCGGCTCGGTGTGCCACATCGCCTCGATGGCGGCGATCTTCATCTTCTGGTTCTGGCCGGCGGTGTAGCCGCTCTCGTCGCCGAGCACGACGACCGACAAGGCCGAGGCGAGGCCGAAGCTCGCCGCCACCGTCATCGAGCGCCTGGCGAGTGCGACATGCCGCCCGCGCAGCAGGTACCAGGCGCTGATCGCCAGCACGAACACCGAGCCGGTGACGTATCCCGCGCTGACCGTATGGACGAACTTCGCCTGGGCGACGGGGTTGAACATCACCGCCATGAAATCGGTCACTTCCATGCGCATCGTGTCGGCATTGAAGCGCGCGCCCACGGGAAACTGCATCCAGCCGTTCGCGATCAGGATCCACAGCGCGGAGAAGTTCGTGCCCAGCGCCAGAAGCCAGGTCACGGTCAGGTGCCCAATCTTCGAAAGCCTGTTCCAACCGAAGAAGAACAGGCCGACGAAGGTTGCTTCGAGGAAGAACGCCATCAGGCCTTCGATGGCCAGCGGCGCGCCGAACACGTCGCCGACGTACTGGGAGTAGTAGGCCCAGTTCGTGCCGAACTGGAATTCCATGGTGATGCCGGTCGCCACCCCCATGGCGAAATTGATGCCGAACAGCGCCCCCCAGAATTTCACGAGATCGCGCCAGATCGGCCGACCCGTCATCACATAGACCGTCTCCATGATGCCGAGCAGGACCGACAATCCGAGCGTCAGCGGCACGAACAGGAAGTGATAGAGCGCGGTGATTGCGAACTGCAGGCGGGAGAGTTCGACGATGTCCATGAGGGCGGCCTCGATGGTTAGGGATGCGGGCTTTCGCCCAGGATGTGCGTGGATGTCTGCGAAACGCCGATTGCGATGCGATGCGATGGCGAGAAGAACGCGATATAGAGAAGCGTCAGCGCCGCGAGCTTGGTGCACAGGAGAACGGCAATCTCGGCGGAGAGGTGTCGCAAGCGCGGTTCCCCTTCAATTCGTGCGTCACTCTATGCGCGGACCCGCGTTTTGCCTCTGCGTCGTTTCGCCATACGTATTTGTGCGTAGCGTCGCCGCGCACCCGCCGCCCGGCCGTCCGGCGATCGCTTCCTCGACGCTGTGGAAGAGGTGGTCGTCGCGCAGCTGCTTGAGGATGCCGAAGCGCGCGAGCGCATCGCGCGCTCTGGTCGATTCGAGCCGCGCCACCGCGAAGTCGATGCCGCGGTCGCGGCAATGCTCGAGGATCGCGGCGAGCGCCTGCGCCGCGGTGAAATCGATTTCCGCGACGCTGCTTGCCTCGAGGACGACGAGTTTCAGCTTCGCCCTTCCGTCGATCGCCTCGATCGCGCCGCGCTCGAAATTGTCCGCATTCAGGAATGCGAGGGGCGCCTGGAACGCGAAGACGAGGATGCCCGGCAGCGTCTCGCCCCTGGTGTGCGGATCGGCCGGCCACCACACGGTGGTTCCCGGCACGCGCTCGAACTCGATCGGCCGGGCACGTGTTATCGTCCACAGGCCGTGCAGCAGCGAGAGCACGATCCCGATACCCACGCCCACCTGGATCGGAAGCACCACGATGGCGGCCATGGTCGCCAGGATCAGCAGGAACTCGCCACGCGATTCGCGCCACACCTTGATGAAGACGGAAACGCGCAATATCCGCTGCGCGACGAAGAACAGCACGCCCGCGAGCGCCGCGGTGGGAATGCGGGCGAGCAGACCGGTCCCGAATGCCAGCAGCAAACCCACGGCCATGGCAGCCAGAAGGCCCGCGAATTGCGAGCGCCCCCCGGTCTCGAATACCGCACCGGTGCGCGGCGGGCTGGTGTTGACCGGAAAGCCGCCGGTCAGCCCCGAAAGGACGCTCCCCATGCCCACGCCGACGAAATCTCCGTTGATGTCGGGCGGACCGACGGGGAACGCGCGCGCGGTGGCCGCCGTCTGCACCATGGTGACGATGGCGATGATGAAGGCCAGCGGCAGAAGGCGAACGATGTCGTCCAGGTGCGGGACGGCAATCCGCACATGCGGCGACACGGCTAAGACCGTGCCGATCAGGGCCACGCCGTGACGCTCCAGGTCGAACACCGCCGTCGCCGCCGCGGCCAGGATCATCGCGATGAGAGCCGCAGGAATGCGGCAATCCCACTTTTCCAACAGGAAGGTGAGCGCGAACACACCGATGCTCAGGCCAAGCGGCCACACGCTCGCCTGCGCGAAGAGCGCCGGCAATTGCGACAGCACGATGTGGACGGCGATACCGGCGAGGAACCCGGTCGTCACCGGAATGGACAGAAGATTGGCGATCCAACCCATGCGGAAGAAACCTGCGGCGACGAGCGCCGCGCCGGTCATCAGCGCAAGCAGCGCCGCGAGCGCGAAATAGGCCGGCGATCCGCTCATGGCGAGCAACGCCAGGGCGCCCGCGAAAATGGAGGTCACGGTCGTGTCGGCGCCGCTCGAGGCGACGCGGCTCGATCCGAAGATCGCGAACATGACCGTGCCGGCAATGAACACGAGAAAGCCTTGCGCCGGCGGAAATCCGCCCAGCCGCGCCGTCGCCATCTGCTCGGGGACGGCGATGGCGGCGAGCGTCAGGCCGGCGGCGATGTCGCCTGCCTGCCAGCCGCTCAGTGCCCGCAGCGGCGGCCAGGCGCGAGACTTCGAAAGCAACGGCATTGTGCTCCCTCCTGACGCCATTCTAGCCGGTTTCGCCAGCAATGCAGCCGTTGCGCTAGACTGCCCGCAGGACGGAAGGGAGACGGGTATGAGCAACATCGAACCGGCGCTGGATCTGGCGAAGATCCTGGATTTGCGCCCGACGCAGATCACGGTCGGCATGCACGAGGTCGTCGAACGCCGGCAGCGCTGGCACGAAAAGGACGGCAAGAAGCGCCAGATCTATCTGGGCACGCATATGGTGCCGGTGATCCGGGGGGCGAAGGGACGTCTCTATCTCATCGATCATCACCATCTCGCGCTCGCGCTTCACAAGGAGGGCGTGAAGGAGATCCTGATCAGCGTCGTCGCGGACCTGACGCGGCTCGACGAGGACGCGTTCTGGTTCATGATGGAGAGCCGCGGCTGGATGCATCTCTTCGACGACAAGGGCAGGCGGCGTTCGCCCAAGGCGCTTCCGAAGTCGGTCGACAAGCTGGTGGACGATCCCTGGCGCTCGCTGGCCGGCGAGCTTCGACGCGTCGGCGGCTTTGCGAAGGATACGACGCCGTTCAGCGAGTTCCTCTGGGCGGATTTCCTGCGCCGGCGCGTCGGGCGCAAGCGCATCGAGAAGAATTTCTCCGCCGCGCTCGAGGAAGCTCTGCGCCTGGCGAAAGGCACCGACGCCGACTATCTGCCGGGCTGGTGCGGCGCCTCGTCCGGAGCGTCTGCCGCCTAAGGGCTGCCTTTCGCCAGACGCAGCACGTCCGGAAAGATGCGGTCCACGATGATCCGCACGCCGGCCGGATTGGGGTGGATGCCGTCGGCCTGGTTGAGCTTCGGGTTCAGCGCGACGCCGTCCAGGATGAACGGATAGAAGAGCACGCCGTACTGCTTTGCGAGCCTGGGATAGATCGGGTCGAACTGCGCGACGTATTCGGGGCCGAGATTGCGCGGCGCGTGCATGCCGCAGAGAAGGACCGCGACGTGCGCAGCCTTGAGCTTGGCGAGGATGGCGGCGAGGTTCTTCTCGGTCTGGGCCGGCGCCAGGCCGCGCAGCGCGTCATTGGAGCCGAGCTCGACGATGGCTGCCTTGGGGTTGTCGGCCAGCGACCAGTCGAGCCGCGAGAGCCCGTCGGCGGACGTGTCGCCGGACACCCCCGCATTGACGATCGTCGCATCGACGCCGGCCGAGTTGAGCTTTTCCTGCAGCACGGTGGTGAATTCGGTGCCGGGTGGAAGGCCGTAGCCCTGCGTCAGGCTGGTTCCGAGCGCGAGGATCTTCAACGGCGCGCAGTTGCCCGGATGGGAAGCCAGCGCCAAAGCGGCCGTGACGGCAAGTGCACGAACCAGCTTGAAACCCGCGATTTTCATGCCATATCGCCTATAAGCGCAATCGGGCGAAGGATTCGCCCGAGAAGTTGCGCGCCAATATCAATATAAAGTGCCGCCCAGCCTAACACGAGATCCGCTCCATGCCGCCTTCGGCGATCGATCTGGAAGATGTGCGCCTTGCGTTGCCCAGCAGCGCCGGATTGGTGAACATCCTGAACGGGGTGTCGCTGACGGTGGACGCCGGCGAGTCCGTCGCGCTGCTGGGGCCTTCGGGATCGGGCAAGTCGTCGCTTCTGATGATCGCGGCAGGCCTTGAGGCCGCCACGTCCGGTCGCGTGCGCGTGGCGGGCGAGGACATCACGCGGCGGTCGGAGGATGCGCTGGCGCGGTTCCGCCGCGGCCGCGTCGGCATCGTGTTCCAGTCGTTCCATCTGATCGCGACGATGACGGCGCTGGAGAACGTCGCCGTCCCGCTGGAATTGTCCGGCACGCGCGACGCCTTCGGCCGCGCGGAGGCGGCGCTGGATGCCGTCGGTCTCGCCGCGCGTGCCGCGCACTATCCAAGCCAGCTTTCCGGCGGCGAACAGCAGCGCGTGGCGCTGGCGCGCGCGATGGCGCCCGAACCGGAGCTGCTGTTCGCCGACGAGCCGACCGGCAATCTCGACGGCGCGACCGGGGCCGAGATCGCCGATCTCATCTTCGCCTTGCACGGACGCGCGCGAACGACCCTGTTCCTGGTGACGCATGAGGAAACGCTGGCGCGGCGCTGCGGCAGGATCGTGCGCCTGGGCGACGGCCGCATCGTGGCCGACAGCCGCGCATGAACATCGCGCTCGCCTTGAAACTGGCGCGCCGCGAGATGCGCAGCGGCCTTTCCGGTTTCCGCATCTTCTTCGCCTCGCTCGTCCTGGGCGTGATGGCGATCGCCGCGGTCGGATCGCTGTCCGAAGCCTTCCTGGCCGGCATATCGCAGCAGGGACGCGTGCTGCTCGGCGGCGACGTCTCGGTCGGCCTCGTGCATCGCCAGACGAATGCGGCCGAGCATGCGTTCCTGGCACGCTATGGCCGTGTCTCCGAAACGGCGTCGATGCGCGCCATGGCCTACGCGGTCAGGAACGGTGCGGAAGACGAACGCCAGCTTATCGAGCTGAAGGCCGGCGACGCTCTGTTTCCCCTCTACGGCCGCGTGCAGCTCGCGCCGGACATGGCGCTGCGCGACGCGCTCAGATGCGACGGCAAGATCTGCGGCGCGGTCGCCGAGGAGACGCTTTTCGACCGTCTCCACATCGCGCGCGGAGGCATCGTCCGCGTCGGCACGCAGGATTTCCGCATCACTGCAGTGCTCGTCTCGGAGTCCGATCGCATCTCCGGCGGCTTCAGCCTGGGACCGCATCTGCTGATATCGGACGCGGCGCTGAAGCGCACGGGGCTGGTGACGCTTGGAAGCCTGATCGAATATTCCTATCGCATCGCGGCGGCGCCGTCTTTTTCGGCGGAGGCGTTCCGCCAGGCAGCCGCGCATGCCTTTCCCGACGCGGGCTGGGAGATCCGCTCGCGCGACAATCCCGTACCCGGCACGCGCAACTTCATCGACCAGGTCGCGATGTTCCTGACGCTGACGGGCTTGACCGTGCTCGCGGTGGGCGGCGTCGGCGCCGGCCAGGCGATCTCCGCTTTCCTCGGCCGCAAGCGCGCCGAGATTGCGATCTTCAAGAGCCTCGGCGCCGATGGCGCGCTGATCTTCGCCGCCTTCTTCATCCAGATCATGAGCATCGCGGCGCTGGCGGTCGCCGTGGGCGCGGTCTGCGGCGCATTTGTGCCGTTCCTCGTCGCGTGGCTCGCCGGCGCGGACCTGCCCATACCGGCGGCGTTCGCGGTCTATCCCGAGCCCCTGGCTCTCGCCGGCGCGTTCGGCTTGCTGGCGGCAGCCGCCTTCGCGATTCCCCCGCTCGCCAGGGCGCGCGCGATCGCGCCGGCCAGCCTGTTCCGCGACCTCGTGGACCCAAGCCGCGCGCGTATCCGCTGGCCCTATCTTCTCGCGGCAGCTTGTGCGGGCCTGCTCGTCGTGCTTCTCGCGCTCGCCATCGCGCCGTCGCGGCTGTTCGCGGCGGAGTTCCTCGGCGGCATCGCCATCGGCCTGTTGCTGCTTCGTCTTGTCGCCGAAGGTCTGCGCTGGACGATCGCGCGCCTGCCGCGCGCGGCGAGCACGAACCTCAGGCTGGCGCTCGCCAATCTCGTGCGCCCGGGCGCCGGAACGGCGGGCGTCGTGACCGCGCTCGGGCTCGGGCTGACGCTGCTCGCCACCGTCGTCCTGCTCGGCCACACCATCGCAGCCCAGGTCCGCGACGAGCTGCCGCAGAGTGCTCCCAGCTTCTTCTTCATCGACATCCTCTCCGATCAGGGGGCGGCGTTCGACCGCATCGTGTCGCGTATCCCCTCGGCGCAGGACTATCGCCGCACGCCGATGATCCGTGGACGGATCGTCTCCCTGAAGGGCGTGCCGGCGCGCGACGTGAAGGTCCCGAGCGGCATGCGCTGGGTGCTGAGCGGCGACCGCGGCATCACCTATGCGGCCGCGGCCCCGAAGGACACCGAGCTCGTCGAAGGCAAATGGTGGCCGGCAGGCTATCGCGGCCCGACGCTGATTTCCCTCGACGCGGACGTGGCGCACGGCATGGGCCTGAAGATCGGCGATGGTCTCGGCCTCAACGTGCTCGGGCGCGAGATCGACGGGCGCATCGCCAATCTGCGCGAGGTGAATTTCAGCAACGGGCGGCAGAACTTCGTCCTCATCCTCTCGCCGGGCCTGATCGACAAGGCGCCGCACAGCTTCCTCGCCACCGTGCGCGTGGCGCCGCAGGACGAAGAGAGGCTTTACCGCGCCGTCACCGATGCGTTCCCGAACGTTTCCGCGGTGCGCGTGAAGGACGCCATCGCCCAGGTGAGCGCGATGCTGCAGAAATTGAGCGCCGGCATCGAGGCCGCGGGACTCGTCACGATCCTCGCGGGCCTTCTGGTGCTCGCCGGCGCCATCGCGGCCGGTCAGCAGGCAAGGTTGTCCGCGGCGACCGTATTGAAAGTGCTGGGCGCGTCGCGCGCGCGGATCTTCGCGGTCTATGCCATCGAATACGGATTGCTCGGAGCCGTTTCCGGCGCGCTCGCGGCCGGTATCGGGACGGCGGCGGCATGGGCGATCGCCGGGAATGTCTTCGGGCTGCCCTTCGCCTTCGATCCCGGCGCCGTCTTGTTGACCGTTCTGGGCGGAGGTGCCGCGACGCTGGTCATGGGTCTGGCCGCCTCCTGGCGGGCGCTCACCGCCCGGCCGGCGCGCCAGTTGCGGGAACAATAGGCGTATGACGGCTGCTGCCGCATTTGCCGGGCCTCGAAGACAGGGCCGCCGTTTCGGGGCAAACTGACGGGCCGCAGCACGGAACATCGCATGGCCTCGCAGCACACTTACGACGCGGTCCTGATCGGCGGCGGCCATAACGGCCTGACCTGCGCCTATTATCTCGCGCGGGCGGGTCTGAAGGTCTGCGTGCTGGAGCGCCGCTTCGTTGTCGGCGGCGCCGCGATCACCGAAGAGTTCCATCCGGGCTTCCGCAATTCCGTCGCCTCCTATTCGGTGAGCCTGCTGGATCCGAAGATCATCCGCGACATGGAGCTGGCGCGTCATGGGCTTAGAGTGGTGCTGCGCCACATCTCCTATTTCGCGCCGCTCGACGACGCGCGCTACCTGATCGTGGACCGCGATCCGGACCGCACGTTCCGCGAAGTTTCGAAATTCTCCGTCCGCGATGCCAAGGCGCTTGCGGCCTATCACGACCGTCTCGACAGGATGGTCGACCTGCTGCGCTCGGTGCTGATGCAGACGCCGCCCAATGCCGGCGGCGGCATCCGCGATTTTCTGGCCGCGCTGACCTTAAGCAACCGCGTGCGGGGGCTCGGCATCGAAGGCCAGCGCGACCTGCTCGACTTCTTCGCCAAGAGCGCGGGCGACATCCTCGATGCCTGGTTCGAGACCGACGCGCTCAAGGGCCTCCTCGGCTTCGACGCCATCACCGGCGCCTATGCCAGTCCCTATGCGCCGGGCACGGCCTATGTGCTGCTGCATCACGTCTTCGGCGAGGCGAACGGCATCAAGGGTGCCTGGGGCCACGCCATCGGCGGCATGGGCGCGATCACTGAGGCCATGGCAAGGGCGTGCGGCGAGGCGGGCGTCGATATCCGCGTCGGCCAGGCGGTGCGCGAAGTCCTTCTGGACAAAGGCAAGACGAGCGGCGTCGTGCTCGAGGACGGCTCGAGCGTGCGCGGCCGCGCGGTCGTCTCGAACATCAATCCCAAGCTGCTCTATGGCGGCCTCATTCCCGGCGCGGCGCTGCCCAAGGATTTCATGGAGCGCATCCGCAACTACAAATGCGGATCGGGCACGTTCCGCATGAACGTGGCACTTTCGGAGCTGCCGAATTTCACCTGCCGGCCGAGCACGGGCACGATGGACCATCACGGCGGCAGCATGATGATCGCGCCGTCGCTCGCTTATCTCGACGAGGCCCATGCCGATGCGCGCCGCCATGGCTGGGCGAAGAAGCCGGTGATCGAGATGCACATCCAAAGCGTGCTCGACGACAGCCTGGCGCCGAAGGGTGCGCATGTCGCGAGCCTGTTCTGCCAGCACGTCGCGCCGGTCCTTCCCGATGGCTCAAGCTGGGACGACCGTCGCGAGGAAGTCGCCGATCTCGTCATAGACACGATGACGCGTCATGCGCCGAACTTCCGCGCCTGCGTGATCGGGCGGATGATCCTTTCGCCGCTCGACATGGAGCGCAAGCTCGCGCTCACCGGCGGCGACATCTTCCACGGACAGCTCAGTCTCGACCAGCTCTACAGCGCGCGCCCGGTTCTCGGGCACGGCGATTATCGCGGGCCGCTGAAGGGCCTTTACATGTGCGGCGCCTCGACCCATCCCGGCGGCGGCGTGAGCGGGCTTCCCGGCCACAACGCCGCGCGCGAGATCGTCCGCGACTTCCGCCGCGGCCGCGTACCGAAGGCGGCGTGAGGCGGGCTGCGAAGATCGGAATCGACATACAAAGCTCAACTCTCGTCATGCTGAGGTGCACCGCGAAGCGGTGCCTCGAAGCACGCACCTCGGCGATGTCATCCTTCGAGGCTCGCTTCGCTCGCACCTCAGGATGACGCGGATGGTTGTGATCGTAAACTACCGCCGCTCCTCGAACACGCGGCGCGCGTCGTCGATATGGCGCATCACGGCGTCGCGTTCGGCCGGACTGTTGTAGTCGCGGTTGGCAGCCGCGGACGCCTTCACCTTGTCGATCCATTTGAAGAAGAATTCGGCGTCCGATCTCGACCGCACCGGTTTGCCCGCCACCGTGACGAACACCGGATTGGTGGTGGCATAGGGATAAAGGTCGAACACGTCCGGCGTCGCATGCTCGTTCCAGGCGCGCAGCAGCAACCAGCCGCTCTCGCCGATCTGGATATGTCCGGCTAGGTCGGCCGTCCTGCGGTCTCCCGTGAGCGCGACCGAGTCCACGACCTTCCCGTTCAGCACGACTTCCAGATGATCGATGCCGGTCAGCGAGCGCAGCCAGCCGCTATAGGCGAGCTCGCCGCCGCCTTGCGGCAGGTCGATCTCGCCGCCGGGCGGCTTGCCGCCGGCCGTGAAGCCGAGCAGCGGCCCGTTCGTCGCCATGCTGCGCCCGGCCTTGAGGCCCGCGAGCCAGGTCTTTTCGCGCGCGGCTGGGCTGTTGTCCGCAGGCGTATCGGGCAGCACGTAGACGCGCGCCAGCCCCACGGGTCCGCGCAGCGATGCGTAATTCGTCATCGCATCCGTGCCGGCGGCCGCAGGCAGGCGGAAGCCGCAATCGAGCAGGCGATACCAGATCGAGGCGCTCTCGCGGTGATTGCTGAAACCGACCACCTCGTAATAGTCGACCTTGCCGAGCGCCGTATCGATGGGAAGCTCGTCGGTGATCACGGCGTCGCGCTCCGGATCGGGCGCCACGTCGAACGGATGGACGTAGCCCACCAGCGCGTTCTGCGCATGGGCGAGATCGGCGACCGCGGCATTGTCGGGATAGAGGCTTGCCGAGCCGGTGTACGGATAACCCGCGTAGCCCGGCACGATGTAATGGTCGTCGAGGGCCAGGATCCCCAGATGCCCCCAATAGCTCGAATGATATTCCTGCGAATGGGCGAGCAGCACGTCGGGTGTCGAAGCGGCGTCCGGCAGGCTTGAGAAATAGGCGATGTCGGGAACGCGCTGTTCCTTGTTCACCAAGAGGTCGAAGACGAGGTCCAGGTCCTCGGCCTTCGCTTGTGCCACGAGGTCCTTCGGCTCGGTGCGGTAGGTGCCGCCGTAGTTCATGTGTACATGCACGTCGGCGCTTTGCCACGCCGCGAAGGACGCGGGCAGGTCGAGCTTGTGCATCGTGATCTTCAGCGCATCCGTTTTGTCCGCGGCGATGCCGGCTGTCTCGCGTGCGATGGCGTGCGCGTCGCCATACCAGACGGTGACGGATGCATTGCCGGCGGGGAGCGTGACGCGCACCGGCGCTGCCGCGACCTGGAAGTAATGCGTCTCGAAATCCTGCTTGTCGCGGTCGAAGGAATCGTCGCCGCGCACATTGGCCGCCTCCGGCGCGTAGGAGCGGCCGTCGCTTCCCACTATCGCGATGCGCGCGGGGATCGGCTTGCCGCTTTCGTCCACGACCGCGAGTTCCAACATGCCCATCGCGCGCTTGTAGATGCGCTGCGCGACGTCCAGCCTGCGGCGCGCGCCGCCGATGGTGTCCCGGATCCAGATCTCGGTGTTCCTGTTGCGGTTCGAGATATAGGCGATGCGGCTCGCATCCGGTGACCAGCGCGGCCGCGTCGCGTCGTCCTCGCCGAAGGTGAGCGGCAACGGGTAGTCGTCGCCCGCTGCCGTCACGGTCCAGAGCTGGTTCGATTGCCGTCCGGCATAGGAGGAGAAGATCACGCGCCTGCCGTCGGGCGACCAGTCGGGCGCAGCTTTCCAGTTCGTCTCCTCGCGATGCAGAAGGCGCGGGGGCTTTCGCCTGTCCGTCTGTTGCCGCCACAGCGTACCGCTCCCGTATCCGGTCTCGGGATTGTCGACATAGACAAGCGCACGCCCGTCCGGCGACCAGGATGGGCTCAGCTCCTGATCGAAAGGACTGTAGTAGTAGCGCGCGATTTTGCTCTTGCGCTCCTTCGACCACGGCGCGGCGGTGAACCCCTTCTTCGCCGGCCTGCCGATGAAGATATGGAAATGACCGGTGCCTTTGGTCGACACGAAGGCGATGCGCTTGCCGTCCGGCGACCAGCGCGGCTCGAGATTGACGTCGCCGCCATGCGTCCATTGCGCTATCGTGCCGCTCTTCAGGTCGAGCGCGCACAACTCCATCGCATCGTGCAGGTAGCGGACGAACACGATGGTGTTGCCGTCCGGTGACCAGTCCGGCTGATAGTCATAGCCCGGTCCATCGGTGAGCTCCTGCGCAGTCGTGGAGTCGATGCGCTGCCGCCACAGGCTGCCGGCCATGGAGTAGACGAGCGATGTGCCGTCCGGCGACCATGCAGCCGCGCTCGGCCCGCTGGTGAGCTGCGGCAGGTACATTTCGCGATAGTAGTAGTCGTGCGGGACCTTGATCTGCTTCAGCACCGGCGCGCGGTCCGCGAGCGCGGCCGAGCAAGCGAGGACGGCCAGCGCCGCGAGGACCGCTCTCATAGCTTCGCCAGCGCCGAGAAATGCGCGCCCTCCAGGACGAGCGTCTGCTCGTTCGGCGCCGTGAAGCCGAGGCGTCCGTAGAAGCCGAGCCCTTCGTCGTTGCCGACATCCACCGAGAGCCGCATATAGGTGGCTTCCCGCTCGGTCGCGTGCACTGCTACGGCGGCGAGAAGCCTTCGCCCCAATCCGCTGCCGCGCAACGCGTCGTCGACATAGAGATCCTGGATATAGACGCCCGGACAGCCGCGCCAGGTGGAGAACTCGTAGAAGAACAGCGCCAGCCCCACGGGCGTCCCGCTGCGCCTCGCCATCACGGTCTCGAAGACGGGCGAGGGGCCGAAGCCGTAGCGCGCGATGTCGTCGGGCGTGCTTCGCACGTCATGCGGCCGATCGAGCGCCCGGCTCAGCGCGCGCAACAGGGTATGGATCGCCGGCGCGTCCTCACGCGTCGCGCGCGCGATGACGATGCTGTCTGCAACAGGACTCCCGCCCATCGAATATCCCCATCCGCCGACGATGAAGTTTCCCATCTTTCCGGGTATGTTGTCACTTCGATATCGCGGGGCTTTCATCCAATGAGCGGCGGCGCCTGGAAACCGGGCCAGAATTCGAACCTTTTCTACCAGTCGCGCCTGCGCCGTCCGCTGCTCGACCGCGCCGACGGCATCTATCTCTGGGACGTCCACGGCAAGCGCTACATCGACGGCTCCAGCGGCGCGATGGTGTCCAATATCGGCCACAGCAACCCGCGCGTGCTGGACGCGATGCGCCGGCAGATGGCGCGCGCCACCTTCGGCTACCGGCTGCATTTCGAGAACGAGCCGGCGGAGCGGCTGGCAGCACAACTCGCCGGGCTGGCGCCGGAGGGGCACAACAAGGTGTTCTTCGTCTCCGGCGGATCGGAAGCGGTGGAGAGCTGCCTCAAGCTCGCGCGCCAGCACGCGGTCGCGATCGGCCAGGGCACGCGCTGGCGCGTGATCTCGCGAGAGCCGTCCTATCACGGCTCGACCTTCGGCGCGCTCGCGGTCACGGGATACGGCCCGCTGAACGCGCCCTTCGCGCCGATGCTGCGCGAGATGCCGAAGATCGCGGCGCCGCGCTGCTATCTCGACCGCGACAATCTCAGCGACGCCGAGCGCGGCGTCCGCTATGCCGACATGCTGCGCGACAAGATCGTGGAGCTGGGGCCCCAGACGGTGCTCGCCTTCATCATGGAGCCGGTCGGCGGTGCGTCCACCGGCGCGCTGGTCGCGCCCGACACTTACTATCCGCGCATCCGCGAGATCTGCGACGAGTTCGGCATCCTTCTCATCTATGACGAGGTGATGACGGGCGCGGGCCGCACGGGAAGATATCTGGCCGCGGAGCATTGGGGGATCAATCCCGACATCATCGCGCTCGCCAAGGGATTGGGCGCGGGCTACGTGCCGCTCGGCGCGATGCTGGCGCACGAGCGCATCGTCGAGCCCGTCCTCGACAGCGGCGGCTTCCAGCACGGCTATACTTATGCCGGCAATCCGTTGGCCTGTGCCGCGGGCCTGGCCGTCATCGACGAGATCTTCGCGCACGACCTGATGGGCAACGCCACAGCGACCGGCGATCTCCTGAAGCGCGAATTGGAGAATCTGAAAGAGGCGCATCCCATCATCGGCGACGTGCGCGGCAAGGGGCTGCTGCTGGCCTTCGAGCTCGTTTCCGACCGCGAAACGATGCGGCCGCTCCCCAAAGAGGCGAACGCCTATCTCAGGCTGGTCGAGCTGGCTTACGAGCGCGGCCTGATCCTGTACGCGCGACGCACGCGGGGCGGTCTGGAAGGCGATCATTTCCTTGTCTGTCCGCCGATGATCACGACCGCGGCGCAGGTCGGCGAAATCATGAGCTTGCTGACGCAAAGCCTGACCGCGCTGGAAGCGGAGCTGCGCCGGCCGTCCGGCGTGCGGCCGGGGTAGCGATTTGCCGATCGGGGAAATTCCCGCCCCATTCTCCCATCCGTCTTCCGAATCGAGAGACCGAAGAGTTCCATTTTAGATGGCGGATCGCGGCCGCGCTTGTATGCTGCCGATGCCGGGTTTCTTTTGGTCGCATCGTGGAAGACGCAGCCGACACGCATCTCTTGAACGTGGCAGTGGCGATCGGCGCCAGGCTTTGCGCCGAGGCGGTATGGGACGAGCACGCCGGGACATGCCGATGGAAGGATGCGCAGTCCGGCGCGTTCGACGAACCCGATCTCTCCAGCGGCAATTTGTACACCGGCAGCGCCGGCATCGCTCTTTTCCTGGCGCAGCTTCACCGCGCCGTTCCGGACGAAGCGCTGAAGCGAACGGCCTCGGCCGGCCTCGCCCACGCCATCGCGTTTGCCCGGTCGTTGAAGGGGGCGTTGCGGGAGGCGCTTTTCCTGGGCGTGCCGGGCGTGGCGTATGCGGCCTATCACGCGGGCGGCGCTCTCAGCGAGCCGGCGCTCCAGGCCGAGGCCGCAGCACTCGCAGAGTCGCTTGCCGGTCATGCCGGCGGCAGGCTCGACGTCATGAGCGGATCCGCGGGCGCGATCATCGCGCTCCTCGCGCTCGATCGCGCGATGCCGACGCCCGGCCTGAGCGGGACCACGATCGCGCTGGGCGAGGATCTGTGCGCGCGGGCCGACTGGTCGCCGGATCACTGCTCGTGGGATCCAAAGGAGGTCGCGGGCTTCGAGGCTTGCGCGCCGCTCGCCGGGCTGTCGCATGGCGCGTCGGGAATGGCGCTCGCGCTGATGCGGCTGTTCGAGATATCGCGCCGGACGGACTTCCTGCTCGCGGCGCGCGCGGCCTATGCGTATGAGGACACGCTCTTCGATCCGAAAATCTCCAATTGGCTGGACATGCGCTTCGTGCGCTCGCGGGACGAAGCGGCGGCGAAAGGCGAAGCGGCGGCGGTTTGGTGTCACGGCGCGGGCGGCATCGCATTGTCGCGGTCCGAGGCACTGCGCATCGACGAGGGCCGGGCGCAGGAGCATCGCGACCGGCTCGATATCGCGGTGCAGACGACCCGCCGCGCTCTCGCGCAGGCTTGCGCCCGGCCCGGCTCGGACGCCACGCTGTGCCACGGCATCGCCGGCCAGTGCGAGATATTGAATCTCGTCGACCCGCTCTTCGCCGGCGGCGATGCGCGGCGCGACGCGCTGGCGGCGGCGCGAGGCCTTGCCGCGGCTTACGGCACGTCGCTCGATTTTCCATCGGGATTGCCGGACGCGGAGCACGATGCGTCCTTGATGCTCGGCGACGCGGGTATCGGGCATGCGTTCCTGCGGCTCACGGGTCCTGCGGTATTCGCTCCAATTCTGCTGCCGCGTTGAGGCTCTCGCGCGTCCTGGCGGCGAATTTCTCGCGGCCCTGCATGGACAGGCGGCTCTTGAGCGCGAAGTGCAGCAGCACGAGCTCGTGCAGCCGGGCGCGTTCCGGAAGTATGCGATTGGCCGCCATGTGCAGGAGGCTCGAGACGATGCCGGCCAGCCGCGGGGGCGGCACCAGGGTCTTGATCCGCGCCAGAAGCGGCGACGCTTCCTCGTCGCGCCGGCGCAGCGCGGCAGCGGCGCCGGAATCCGCGAGCGGCTCGCCGCGAACGATCGCATCGAGCGCCGTGCGGTGGGCACGGTATTTTTCGTTGAGCGCGTCGCGATCCGTCTTCGGCAGCGCGAATTCGCGGCGATAGGCATCGAGCATGCTTTCGAGCATGGCGAGTTCGGCCGTGGGCTCGAAGGCGAAGCTGCGCATGAGGCCGAGCATGCTCGCCAGCGCGAATTGCCAGCGCGCCTGTTCCGGCGAGGAACTCGTCAGAAGCGTGGCCAGCGCCCGGGACACCATCATGCTGTCCACGGCGAAGACATGCTCGCAGCAGTCGAGCGCCGCCGTCCCGCCATAACGCTCGGTCTCGGGCAGATAGGTCGCGTATTCGAACCGCGCCACCTCGCGCGAGCCGAGCCGCGAGGCGAGAAGTTCTTCGAGCTTGCCGCGCACCGCCCCCCAAACGGCGCCGGGGTCTCCCTGCAGGCGCACCCGCAGGTGCTGACCGCCTTCGTCGTAACGGATGAAGAACAATTTCCGGCAGCCGTGAGACCGGGTGAAGGCGTGAAATTCCGGAAGCAGATCGGCGATCAACCGATCCGCCGCCGAATAGCCGCAGAAGATGCGCGCATAGAGCCATTCGCTTCCCGGCGGCATGGCAATGGCGACGTCGTCCGCTTCGATGGTGCGGGCGCGCAGCCGTTCGGCCGGATGACGGCGAAAGACGGGAATTGCGATTTCGTGCGCCAGTTTCCTTCCGCGCCGGTCGGTCGCGAGGCCGCTGTCCTCCCGCGGCAGTTCGTCGAGCATGATCGTTTCGTTGCGCCGGCATTCTTCTATGAGAAGTGCGCGGTCCAGGCTCTCGTCGAGATCGAGGTCCAGGAAATTGTCGCCCTGGTGCAGCCGCACGCGCGACGCGACCGCGCCGTTCTTCAGGAGGCCCGCGATGTCATCGCGCCCGTCGCTGCGCGCCTTCGCGATCGCCTTGGTCTCGGCGGCGCTGAAGTGCCAGCGCGGCAGCGCCAGGCGGATATCGCGATAGCGCAGGCCGGGCAGGAACGGCAGCTTGCCGGTGAGTGCGCCCCACACCGGACGGACGCTGCCTTCGTTCTGGCCCTGGAGCAGACCGAGAAACCGGTAGACGGGCAGGCCGCGCTTGCCCATGTACGCATGCGCGGTCGTCGATCGCGGGATGATCCGCTTGCCGTGGCGCTTGCTCGACAGGACGATTTCGCCGTTGCGCACGCAAAGCTGAAGATCGGCCGCCTCGATCCGGCGCGAGGGCTCGGCGCCGGAATGCCCCATATAGACGATCTCATGGCGTCTCAGTACCGGCCGCAGCATGACATTGCCGACACGGCCGTCCGGCAGGTGCACGACCTCCGCCACGATCGCGTCCCCGGTATCGGCCTCGGCCCGTTCGATGAAATCGCGCACCCGCGCGGCGAGCTCGCCGTTGCCGCAGCAGAAACGGCCGAACAGCGCCATGGCGGGCACGCCGGATATGCCGGTCATGTTGAAGACGCGGCCGCTATCCGCCGCTTCGCCGAAGGCTCCGAACACGCAGAACGAGGAGGGAAGGTCGTCGGCATCATCTGTGATGGCCGCCAGATCGGCGTCCTCGAGGACGATCTCGCGCGCGCCCGCGAGCAGGGCGGCCTCGAGACGTTCCAGCAGCATCCGGTCGACGGCGCCCAGGCGCAGCTCCGCCGCGCCGCGGCCGCCTTGCGAGATTCCGTCCAGCAGCGGCGTTGCGGGTTTGGACGTCGTCTGGAAGCCGACGCCGAACTCGCTGTCCAGCGCCTCGAGGAGCGGCACGGTCGCGTCGCCGTAGCGGTCGGCGAATGCCGCCGCGAAGTCGGCGAGCGCGCGATTGCCTTGCTCGTTCAGGAGCGCTCTGAGCGCCCAGATCTGCGCCAGCAGCGCATCGATGGCAGGGGCGGGAAGCTGCGGACGCGTCCCGGATTTGTGCATGTCGACCTGGACCGTCTGCGATTCGTCCAGCTCCGCCGCGAACGGACGCAGTTGCGCGATGGCGTCGCGATAGATCTCGATGTTGCGGGTTGCGGACGGGCCGGTTTGCGCGAGCGTCGCGACCGCGCCGGCAAGCGCTTGCGCGAAGCTCGAGCCTTCAGGATTGCGCGCGAGCGCTGTGGCAAACTCTCCGACCGGGTCGTCGCCGGTCACGGCGATCCGGGGCTGGCTCACGAGCACCTGCTCGCGGATCAATTTGACGAGGAAACCCTCAGCCGCATCGAGCGCGGTTCCGAAAGCGCCCGCGAGCTCCCGCGACAGATCGGCGAAGCCGGCTCCGCCCCCGGCGAGACCGCCCACGACCCGCTCGAGCGCCGCGGTGACGCGCATGCGCGAAAGCTTGTATTCCGTCCTGCCGTCGTCATGCGCGAGCTCGACATAGCGAAAGCCGTCGGGGGCTTTCCACAGCGAACTGTTCAGGACCAGGGACGTCCCGCGCAGATATTCGACCGCGCCTTCGCCGCCGAGTTTGAATTGCAGGTCCGATATGACGGACTGGTCGATGCGGCAGATGCGCGCCGCCTCATCGCTGTCGCAGACCTGCAGGTCGAACGCATCGCCCGCATGCCCCAATGTCACGCCCGCGAACATGCCGTAGGGCGTCGACCGCGCCATCATGCGGTAGAGATATCGCGCCACGGCGAGATCGAATTTGGCGTCTCCGGCGGCGTCGCCCCGGTCCAGCCTCGCATAGAGATTCGAGGATGCCAGGAACAGGGCTTCGCGCACGAGCGGATCGCGCAGCAATCCGCTGCGCGAGGGCGGGCTCCCGCGATCGTACTCGGCGCGCAATGTCTTCTGCAGGGATTGGGGAAGCGCCGGCGTGCGCAACAGGAAGAAGTCAGCGGCTTTGAGGTTCGATTCGTCCGGCACGCCCGATCCTCACGGACAAATCTGAAACGGGACAAATTCGAAACGGGGCACTTCGAAGCGATCGCATCAAGCCCGCGACGGGTGCCGCCGGATTGGCCCGGCGGCACCCGAAGAGGAAAAATCAGTCGGACGTCGCGCAGAGGCACGTGGTTCCCGTGCAGGGATTGCTGCAGAGGATGTGCGTGGTGACCGCCTTGTTGTCGCGGCCTTCGTCGAAAACCAGCGGTGTCACGACGGTTTTCTCGACGCTGAAGACATCGATTTCGTTTTGCATCGTTCGGTCCTTTCGGGGTTAGACTCTACCGAAGATGGAACTCTATGACTCTCCGCCACCGAGTCAATGACATGCCCCCAATAAGAGAAGAGACCGCACCATGCAATCTTGACGATCGACGACATGCTCCCGGTATGACTTGCACCAATATAAAACATGACAATCGCAACAATTTTATCTTTCTCGAGCGCTATTGAAATTCGCATATGCGCCATCTGTATTCAGATAAGCCGATTTTCGACAGGGAATCCGGAGAATCCGGAGAAATCGTTCCGCAGTTTTCGAAAGGCCCGCCAATTGCCGCGCTTGGTTCACTTTGTAGTTGAGTAAGATCGCCGCAATACGCTCGTGCATCATCGCGCGATGGACGGCCTGCCCAAGAAGATGATCTTCTGCAAAAGGCGTTGAACATCCTGTTTCAGCCGAGGGACCGCAACGGCGGATGATCGAGGGACCGCGGCTTTCCGAGCGCTATTTTTCGCGGCATGCGAACGATGTTGCCGTTTCGCTGATCGGCGCGGTCCTGCTGGTGAACGGCGCCGGCGGACGGATCGTGGAAACCGAAAGCTACGATCCCGAGGATCCCGCCTCCCACAGCTATCTCTATCGGCGCACGGCGCGCAACGCGGTCATGTTCGAGCGGCCGGGGCTGGCTTATGTCTACCGCTCTTACGGGCTGCACTGGTGCCTGAACTTCGTTTGCCGCGGGGGGAGCGCGGTCCTCATCCGCGCGCTCGAGCCGGCGGAGGGGCTGGGTACCATGCAGCGCCGGCGGGCGACGAAAGATTTGCGCAAGCTCTGCGCCGGCCCCGGCAGGCTTTGCCAGGCGCTCGCCGTCGACGGTTCGCTGAACGGCGCATCGCTGTTCGCAAAGCCGTTCGCGCTCTACCGGCGTCGCGGTGCCGTCGAGATCGTATCGGGGCCCCGGATCGGCATCAGCAAGGCGCGCGAGGCCTTGAGGCGCTTCGGCGAAAAGGACTCGGCGTTCCTCAGCCGCCGTTTCCCGGCGGGCGCCCGCACGAAGCCGTAGTTCACTTGCTCCAGGACCAGTCGGAGGGCGCGGCACGGCATCCGCCGCCGGGAGCGCCGAGCCATGCGCGGCCGTGCACGAACCGCCCCGTCGCAGCCCCGGTCGCGTTGCCGTCCTTGAACGCGAAGGCGCCGTTCACGAGCACGTCCTTTACGCCCACCGCGAGCTGATGCGGCTTGGCGTAGGTCGCGCGGTCGGCGATCGTATTCGGATCGAACACGACGACGTCGGCATAGTAACCCGCCTTGAGCAGGCCGCGATCCGACAGCGACAGGTTCTGGGCCGGAAAGCCCGTGAGCCGCCGCACCGCGTCCGGCAAGCTCAGGTCGTGGTTCTCGCGCACATACTTGCCGAGCAGCCGCGCGAAATTGCCGTAGGCGCGAGGATGGGAGTTGGAGAGCAGGAACACACCCTGCGGCGCGGGTGCTGCTTCATCCGAGCCGAAGCTCATCCACGGAAGCCGGACCTCGCGGCGGACGCTGTCCTCGCTCATCAGGAAATACGCGACACCGACGCGCGAGCCGTCCTCGATCACCAGATCGATCGCCGCGTCTTCTGGGCTTTCGTGGCGCTCTTTGGCGACCTCGGCCAGCGTCTTGCCGGTGAGCGGCTTCAGCTTGGGGTTCTTGAATGCCAGAAGCAGCGTGCCCTCGGGCCCAGCGCCCGCATAGAGGTTCTCCCAGCTCTTGGGATGCGGGTTCAGCATTTCCGCCTTCACCTTGGCGCGCAGCGCGGGGTCCTTCAGCCGCGCGATCCATTTCTCCAATCCGCCGTCCTGCACCCAGGACGGCATCGCCGCATCCAGGCCGGTCGCGCCGGCGGTATAGGTGTACATGTCGGCCGTGATGCGCACGCCGCGTGCGCGCGCTGCGTCGATCATGCCTATGATCGTGTCGAGCTTGGGCCAGTTGGAGCGTCCGGCCTGCTTGAAATGATAGATCTCGGCAGGCGCCCCGGAGGCTTGCGCGATATCGATGCTTTCCTGCACGGCGTCCTGGAGCCGGTCGCCTTCGCTTCGGATGTGGGCGATGTACATGCCGCCGCAGCGCGCCGACACTTTCGCGAGCGCGATGAGCTCGGGCGTCTTGGCATAGGTGTTGGGCGAATAGATGAGCGCATCGGTCAGGCCCAGTGCGCCTTCCTCCATCGCCTGCTTGACGAGACCCTGCATCGCCTCCAGCTGTTTCGGCGTGGGCTGGACGTCGGCCTCGCCCAGCAGGTTGGCGCGCACCGTCGCGGCACCCACGAAGGACGCGACGTTCGGCGAAATCCCCTTCTTCTGCAGCATGCCCAGATATTCGCTGAGCGTCGTCCAGGTGATCTTGTACTTGATGTCGCTCTGGCGTTCCTCGCCCAGCTTCTTCATCTGCGGCGTCAGGGGACCCATCGAGTCCTCGCCCATCACCTCCAAGGTCACGCCCTGCGCGAGGTCGGACAAGCCGCGTCCGTCGGCGATCAGGCTCTCCTCGGGATGCGCCAGCATGTTGATGAAACCCGGCGACACTGCCTTGCCGCGCGCGTCGACTTCCGTCTTGCCGGTGCCTGAGATATGCGGCGCGATCGCGGCGATGCGGTCGCCCTTCACCGCGACGTCGCCCACATAGGGTTTGCCGCCCGAGCCGTCGACGATCGTCCCGCCGCGGATCACCACGTCATAGGCGGGCCCGGCGCTCGCGCTGCCAGGGGCCGCTGCTGCGAGCGCAGTGACGAGAGTGACAACGTAAAATCGGTGCATGGTTCCCCCCCAAATGTCGGCCGATGCTAGCACGGCCGGCGCCGATCCTTGAGCGCGCGATTTTGCGGCGCCGGAGTCCGCGTGATATCCAACGGATATGTGGGGGAACACGGGCTCGGGCACACGCAGTCTTTTCATGTTCGCCGACCGGCGCAGCGCGCTCGGCTTCTGGCTGGGCTCGGGCGTGGTCACCGCGGGCGTGCTGCTGCATCTTCCGATGTTCTGGATGGCGCGCAACATGGGCTTCGTGCTCGCCGGCATGCCGATGGATCCCGGCATGATCCTAGGCATGGCGCTTATCGTCTCGGGGATCGCGGCCGCAGGTTACGGGCTGCTGCCGAAGGCGGTGAAAGCCCACGAGCCCTTCATCGCCATCGCGCCGCCGGAGGACGCGCCGCTGACCGCCGCACACTGGCTGCTGATGGCGGTCCTTTCGGTGGCCCTCATCATCGACATCATGAAGCCCGCGAGCCTGGGCTTCGTCACGCCCGGCATGCGCAGCGAATACGCGATCGGCAAGGCGACGGTGGCGATGCTTCCGTTCTGCGCCCTGGTGGGGACCGCGGTGGGGTCGTTCGTCTGGGGCGCGCTCGCCGACATTTATGGGCGGCGCGCCACGATTCTTCTGTCGTCGGTGATGTTCATCGGCACCTCGATCTGCGGCGCCATGCCGTCGTTCTGGTGGAACCTGGTGATGTGCTTCCTGATGGGGGCTGCGGCGGGCGGCATGCTGCCGGTGACTTATGCGCTGCTCGCCGAGCTGATGCCGACCAGGCATCGCAGCTGGTGCCTGGTGCTGGTCGGCGGTGTCGGCGCGGTCGGGGGCTATCTGGCGTCCAGCGGGTTGTCGGCGCTGCTTCAGCCCATCTTCGGCTGGCGGATCATGTGGTTCCTCAACCTGCCGACCGGTCTCATCCTGATCGCGCTCAGCCCGTTCATCCCTGAATCGGCGCGCTTCCTCGAGATGATGGGCCGCATGAACGAAGCGCGAAGCGTGCTGGCGCGTTTCGGCGTCTCGATGACACGCGCGACCGAAAAGATAGAGACGGATGCGGCCGAAGATCATTCGCCCCTGCCGCCGGTCGATCACGGGTTCCTCGGGACCACGGTGGCGCTGACGCTTGCGGCGCTGGCCTGGGGCTTCGTCAATTTCGGCGTGCTGCTCTGGCTGCCGGCCACGCTGGTGGCGGAAGGCCGCAGCGCGGGCGCGGCGAGCGCGCTCATCGCCAAATCGGCGCTCTTCGCCGTGCCGACGGTCGCGCTCGTGACCTGGCTCTACAGCGCGTGGAGCACAAAGTGGTCGCTCGTCACGATGATCGCGATGACGGTGCTGGGGCTCGCGGCCCTTCTCCTGCGCAGCAGCGGCGGCGATCCGCTCGTGCCGATCGTCCTTCTCATCGTGGGTGCGACCGGGGTGATCTCGATCCTTCTGCCTTATGCGGCCGAGAACTATCCCTTGCGCGTGCGCGGAAGGGCGACGGGTTGGGTGGCGGGCTGCAGCAAGGTCGGCGGCCTCATCGCGCAAGGCTTGAGCGCGCTGGCGCTGGTCCCGGCGCTGGGCCTCGCCGCCGCCATCGTCGCCGTGCCGGCGCTGGCGTCGCTGGCGCTCATCGCCTGGTTCGGCCGCGAGACGCGGGGGCGGGATCTGCGCGAGCTCGAAAGCCCCTGAACGTCAGCGATGCATCATCTGCGAGGTCGGGACCGCGTCCTCACGGGCCGCGATGGTGGGGCCGCCGCGCGCGGCTTTCGGCCTGAAGCCGTTCGCGTAGATCTCGTCCAGCAGCGCACGGTGATCCGGCAGCGCTTTCAAGGCCTGCTGCGACGCGGCCTGGACGCGGCCGAACTCGCGTCGCGCTTCTTCGCCGAAGGGATAGGCGGATTCGTTGCCTTCCATGTCGGGCCTGAAGCCGAGCCCGAACAGGATGTACTGATAGCTCTGATACTTGAACGCCTCATAGGTCGTGTCGAAGTCGAGCGAGGTCGGCGGGCGCCGCTTCCAGAGCTCGATCTTGTCCCTGAGCGCGTCGCTGGCGGTTTCAAGCCTGGCGTTGTCGATCCAGAACGCGTGGTCGGTGCGCTTGGTGAGGAAGTAGTGCAGCTTGATGAAATCGACCGCGAGCTCGAAGCGCCGCCGCATGATGGTCGAGAAATGCTGTGCCACGCGCTCCATGTCGCCGTGGCGCGGAAAGTATTCGGCGATCATGTGCGCGGCCGCCTCGATCTGGATGATGCCGGTGGATTCGAGCGGCTCCAGGAACCCGGCCGAAAGCCCTATTGATACGCAGTTCTTCACCCATTGCCGGTCGCGATAGCCCACGCGCATCTTCAAGCGCCGCGCGTTGCGGCCCTCCGCCGCAGGACCGATATAGCCGCGCAGGATCTCTTCGGCGCGGTCGTCGTCGGTGTACTTGCCCGAGTAGCAGAAGCCGATGCCGCGGCGCGTATCGAGGCCGATGTCCCAGGTCCATCCCGATTCGTGCGCGCTCGATATCGTCGCCGGGAAAATCTGCGTTTTCTCGCTCGCGTAAGGAACCTGCATGGCGACGGCGCGGTCGACGAAGAGCATGTTCGTCACGTCGCGCCAGGGCTCGCCCAGCGCGCGCCCGATCAGCATGCCCGCGAAACCGGTGCAGTCGATGTAGAGGCCCGCCTCCAGCGTGCCGTGCTCGACCGTTTCGAGCCTGGCGATGGCGCCCTGCTCGTCGAGCACGACGTCGGCGACGTTGCCGATCAGGTGGCGCACGCCGAGCTTGACGCCGGTGTTCTTCAGGAAAACGGCGAGCTTGGCGGCATCGAGGTGGTAGGCATAGTTCATCGGCCCGTCATAGGCCGCGTCGTCGATGCGCTTTGGTGCCTTGAGCGCGTCGACGACCTTGTCCTGCAACGTCGTCGCGTCCGAGAACGGCACGCCCTTGCCCGCTTCGCCCAGTGCCCAATAGGGTGCCATGTCGGCCCCCATCGCCATCAGATGCGGCACGTTGAAGGGATGGTAGTAATGCGTGTGCTTTCCGTTCACCGGTGCGTGCTCCCAGTCGACGAAACGGATCGCCTGCTTGAACGCGGCCGAGCATTCGCGCATGAACTCGGCCTCGCCGACGCCGATGGTGCGCAGCGTGCGGCGGAAGGTCGGGAACGTCCCTTCGCCGACGCCGATCGTGCCGATCTCGCTGGATTCGATCAGCGTGACGCGCACGCCGTTGGGCTTGTCGGCGCCGAGCCGCTTGGCGAGCAGGGCGGCGGTCAGCCATCCCGCCGTCCCGCCGCCCACGATGACGATGCCGTCGAGCGGCTTCACTGCGCCGCACCCGGCACGGGCGATCCGGTCTGCGTGAAATCGCCCAGATAGCAGACATTGCCCTGGCCGAGCACGCGGATGCGCTGCTGGTTGGAGCAGATGTAGTTGTCGGTCGTGGCGAACGAGAAGCCGTCGCGGATCGCGAGCCCGACACAGGGCTTCTGCAGCGTGTTCTTCCAATAGGTGCCGTCGTTCATGCGGAACACGATGGTCTGCTTGTCGACGATTGTGCGGCCGCGGATGCGGTCGGCGCGCAGGCAGATCTGCGAGCCTTGCGTGATCGCCGCGGTCGATTTGGGAAGCGCATCACCCTGCGCCGTGGCCCCAAGCGCGGCGAATGCGGCCGCCAATGCAAGAGCTTTCATCGTTTCGTCTCCTTCATCGAAGCCCCGCCGCGCTCAATTTATACCCGGCGTCCACAAGCGGGAAGCAGCGCGGACATGCTCAGGCGTCCGGCGTGCGGCCGGCGATCCAGGTTTGCACGACGTCGAAGCCGTCCGTCATCAGCACGAGGTCGGCCTGCTTTCCGGGCGCGATGGCGCCGATCGAGCCGGAAAGCCCGAGGAACGTAGCGGGGTTCAAGCTCGCCATGTTCGCCGCGCGGGCGAGGTCCTGGCCGAGCAGCTTGACGGCGTTGCGCACCGCGCTCGCCATGTCGAGGTCGGAGCCCGCCAGCGTGCCGTCGCGCGCCACGCACACCCCGTTCCGGGCCGCGATCCTGTGGCCGTCGAGCATGAAGGACTTGGTGTCCGATCCCACGCTCGGCATCGCGTCGCTCACGAGCATGATGCGCTCGGGCCCTTTGAGCCTCAGCGCCAGCCGCAGCATCACCGGATCGACGTGATAGCCGTCGACGATGACGCCGCACCAGCTTGCCGTGTCCTCGAGCGCCGCGCCGACGGCGCCGGGCTCGCGTCCCTGCATCTGCGACATCGCGTTGAAGAGATGGGTGAAGCCGGTGACGCCGTGATCGAGCGCCGCGCGCGTCTCGGCATAGCTTGCATTGGTGTGGCCGGCGGAGACGATGATGCCGGCGCCTTTGAGCCTTGCGATCATCGCGGGCGTCGTCTCTTCGGGCGCGAGCGTCACCAGCGTGCGGCCGCGCCTGGCCGAGGTCAGAAGACGGAACGCGTCCTCGTCGAGGATGCGGAAGCGCGAGGCGTCGTGGATGCCCTTGCGCTCGGGGCTGAGGAACGGGCCTTCGATATGGATGCCGAGCACGCCCGGCATGCCGCTTTCGATCGCCTCGTCCACGGCGGCGATGGCGCGCGCGATGCGCTCGAAATCGGCGCTGATGATGGTGGGCAGGAAGCCGGTCGTGCCATAGCGGCGATGCGCCCGCGCGATCACGCCGATGGCCTGCGCCGACGGCTCTTCGCCGAACAGCGCGCCGCCGCCGCCGTTCACCTGGATGTCGACGAAGCCGGGCAAGAGGATGCCGTCCGAGAGATCGATGCCGCCGGAAACTTCGTCGTCGGGGCGCACCGCTTCGATGACGCCGTCCGCGATCGCGACGGCGAGGCCGCGCTCGATCTTCGAGCCGGTCAGCACGCGGGCGTTGCGCAGGATCTGCCGCATCACACCGTCTCGGTGATCTTGTTCAGGAGGGGAGGGCGGTCGGGATCGGCACCGCGCGCGAAGGCGAGTGCATTGGCCGCGCGGTAGAAGCTCTGCGCGATCAGGACCGGCTGCAGCACCGGATGCGCGCGCAGGCTCGGCAGGACCTCGGCGCCCGCGCACGCCACGCCCGCCGTGATCACCGAAGCGCGCGCCTTGACGAAGCTCTCGGCCGCCTCGGCCACGCCCTGCATCGTCTCGTCGTCCTGCGCGAAGACGAGCACAGGGAAATCCTCTCTGACCAGCGCCATCGGGCCGTGGCGGACTTCCGCCGCGCTGAAGGCTTCGGCATGAAGGCCGCAGGTTTCCTTGAGCTTGAGTGCTGCTTCCTGCGCCGTCCCGAAGCCCAGCCCGCGGCCGACCACATAAAGATCGTGAGCGTCCTTCAATCGGTCGGCCGCGGCGCTCCAGTCGAGCGCCCAGGCGCGTTCGAGAAGTTCGGGAAGCGTCGCGAGCGCCGTCTCGAGATCGTTATCGCCGCTCCACGCCGCCACCAGCTGCGCGATCGCCGCAACCGAGGCGATCCAGGTCTTCGTCGCGGCCACGCTGCGCTCGGGTCCTGCGTGGAGCGGCAGCACTTCGTGCGCGAGACCGGCGAGCGGCGCCGTCTCGTCGTTGACGATCGCCACGACGAACGCGCCGGCCTCCTTTGCCGCTTCGACGGTCTTGAGCAGGTCCGGGCTCTTTCCCGATTGCGAGATCGCGAGGAACACGGTGCCGTCGAGCTTGGGATGGGCGGTGTAGACGGAACTGATCGAGAGCCCGGCGGACGAGGTCAGCGTGCCGGTCTTGGTCTCGATGAGATATTTGGCGAAGGTCGCGGCGTTGTCCGAACTGCCGCGCGCGCCGGTGACGACGGCATGGGGCGCGAGCGCGCGAAGCCTCGCAGCCACACGCGTGGTGCGGACGCGGTTGTTCTCGAGAAGGGATGCGACGACGCGCGGCGCCTCGGCGCTTTCCTGGAACATCGCGGAGGCTTCGTGCCGCATCTCTATTCCAGTTCGGATGCGTTCAGCTCGGCGACGAAATCGTAGATGTCGCCGCGATAGTAGGATTGCGAGAACTCGACGGCGCGCCCGTCTGGAAGGAAGCCGCGGCGCTCGACGAGCAGCCCTGCGTCATGCTCCTGCGCGCGCAGGAGCTCGGCCTGCTCGGCGGTGAACAGCACGGCGCGCAGCCGCTGCAGCGCGCGCGTCGGGCGGTGTCCGGCCTTTTCGAGCGCGGCATAGAGCGAGGATTCCACCGCGTCGGCCGAGGGCAGGCAGAAGGCGGGCACCGTGCAATATTCCAGCGCCATCGGCGCGTCGTCGGCGAAGCGCAGGCGGTGGAAGCGATAGACCGGCGTGCCCGGCGACAGGCCCATGGTCAGCGACTCCTCGGGCGTGACCGTGCCTTTGGATTTGCTCAGCCACGAGCTTCTCGGCGTGCGGCCGCGCGCGATCATGTCCTCGGTGAACGAGGTCAGCTTGGAGAAGTTCTTCTCGACGCGGCCGGAGATGAACGTGCCCGAGCCCTGCTTGCGCGTGAGCAGGCCTTCGGAGACGAGGCCATCGAGCGCCTTGCGCACCGTGATGCGCGAGACCGAGAACTGCTCGGCGAGATCGCGCTCCGGCGGCAGCGCGTCGTCGGGACCGAGCAGCTTGTTCTCGATCGCCTGGCGCAGGCCGCGCTGAAGCTGCTGGTACAGCGGCAGATTGTTCGTCTCGTCGAGCCGTCCGATGAGCGCCGCCAGCGAATTCACCGCTATCTCCTTGACGCCGGTTGCCTTTTTTCGGCTTGCGAACGGGCCGCAAGAGCCTCGGGATCGGCTTGTATAAGACCAATTGCATACCACATAACACCTATGCCCCGTCAACCGGATTTTTTTGAGACAAAATATGGCTTGACAGAAAGGACCATCGCGATGAATGGTATTACATTGGCCTTGTAATGGTGCTATCGGGATGCGGTAGCCGGGACGGGGCCTGGAGCGATTTTCGTCGCGGGGAACGCGGCGCGTAGCCAAGGAGGGGGACTATGTCACTGAAAGCGGTATTGGCGGGTTCGGCGAGCATGCTGGCTCTGGTCGTCGCGGCGGGACCGGCGATGGCGCAGAGCCAACCGGCCCAGAGCGGCGGCATCGAGACCGTCGTCGTCACCGGCATCCGCGCGTCGAACCAGCGCGCGATCGACATCAAGCATCAGTCGGTGACCATCGTCGACGCCGTCTCGGCCGAGGACATCGGCAAGCTGCCGGACAAGAACGTCGCCGACGCGCTGCAGCGCGTGCCCGGCGTGACCACGTTCTCCTCGTCGTCGGGTGAGGGCGGCTTCGACGAGAACAACCGCATCGCCATCCGCGGCACCAATCCGAGCCTGACCCAGACCATGGTCGACGGCCACACGGTGGCGACCGGCGACTGGTTCATCCTCGACCAGTTCCAGACGGTCGGCCGCAGCGTCGCCTTCGACCTGTTCCCGGCCGAGATCGTCGACAGCGTGAAGGTCTACAAGAGCCAGCAAGCCGACATGGTCGAAGGCGGCACGGCGGGCAGCGTCGACATCATCACGCGCAAGCCTCTCGACTTCCCGGCGCTCGTCACCACCGAAGCTTCCGCGCAAGGCGTGTATGCCGATCTGCCCGGCAAGATCGATCCGCAGGTCAACGCGCTGTTCGCCTGGCACAACGACACCAACAATTTCGGCCTCATGGTGCAGGGCTTCTATGAAGAGCGCCACCTGCGCCGCGACGGCCAGGAGTTCCTGGGCTACAACCAGATCAGCTGCACACCCAACAATCCCACCGACTTAACCAAAGGCTGCGATCCGACCAAGGGCGGCAACGTCGCTCTCATCGACGCTCACCCGGATCTCTATAAGGTCCTTTATCCGACCTTGATCGGTTCGGCGCTGTTCGAGCAGCACCGCAAGCGCGCCGGCGGCGACTTCAACATGCAATGGCGCCCGAGCAACTCGTTCGACGTCGATTTCTCGGGCTTCTATTCGCACCTCAACGCCGACAACACCAACAACAACTTCATGGCATGGAACCAGAACGAGATCGCGAACAACGATCCGAGCAGCTACGTCGTCAAGAACGGAACGCTGGTCAATGCGGTCTACCCGAAATCCTCGCCGACGCACGTAGACCCCAACACGGGGCAGCTTCTGTGCTTCAACAACACGGTCGCCGCAACGACCGGCGTTCCATGTCCGGTCGACGGCGTGGTCGAGGATTCGATCTATCGTCCGGGCGCGGCCGCCTCGACCTGGTATCTCAACGCCGACGCGCTGTGGCTGCCGGCCCAGAATTGGAACGTCCATTTCAAGGTCGGCTACACCGAAGGCGTGGGCCTCACCCCCTCGCAGCCGACCTGGGAAAGCGACGGCCTGACGGGCATGGGCTACAACATCCCGGGCGGCAACCCGGCGACGGTCGCCTTCCCCGACATCAACACCGCCGACGCGGCGCAGATGAACAACGACTGGGCGTGGAGCGACAAGTTCACCGCCATCGACCAGGAGTTCTATACCCAGGCCGACGTCACCTATGACATCAATGCCGGCGCGCTCGACTCGATCGAAGTCGGCGGCCGCTATTCGCAGCACATCCGCAACGTCGTCGGCTTCGACGAAGGCACCTGCGCCTTCGCCTGCCCGGCGACGCCGTCCTCGGCGGTGTGGTCCGGAGCGCTCTATCCGAACAACTTCGCCAACACCGTCAGCGGCGGCAACAACATCCTGGGCAACATCTGGTATCCGGACTGGTCGAAGATCCAGGCGCTGGTGATGCCGGCGGTCACGCCCTACAGCCCGCTCGCCTTCTACTGGCCGGGCAGCTTCAAGACCAAGGAGACCGACACGGCGGCCTACGCCCAGGCCAATTTCAAGGGCTCGCGCTGGCGCGGCAATCTCGGCTTCCGCTTTGCGCAGACCGCGGAGGACGTCTCGTCCTATGTCAGCAACGCGAACGGTACGCCGAACAATTACGGCGCGTTCAGCCTCGACGAGATCAAGCACACCTATACCGATCCCTTGCCGAGCGCGAACCTGACCTACGATCTCACCGAGGACGCGCAGCAGCAGCTGCAATTCGCCGCTTCGCGCGTGATCTCGCGGCCGGACTACAGTGCGCTCGGCGGCGCCGTGTCGCTTACCGACTCGATCCTGACCGGCTCCGGCGGCAATCCGGACCTCAAGCCGATCCGGGCGTGGACGTTCAGCGGCGCGTGGAACTGGTATTACGGACAGGCCTCGCTGCTCTCCGTCGGCGTGTTCTACATGGACCTCACCTCGTACGTGAACTTCGGCGTCCACGACGCGACCTATCTGAACGCGACGCTGACCGGGCAGACGGGCCAGCCGGTGTTCTCCACCTACTCGATCACCTCGCCGTTCAACACCTCGGGCACCGACGAGGGCATCGAGCTCTCCTGGCAGCAGCCTCTGTGGGACGGCTTCGGCGTCATGACCAACTACACGCTCGCGGACGGCGAGCAGGCCGATCACGGCGGACCGCTGCTCGGCGATGCCAAGCACACGGCCAATGCCACGCTCTACTACGAGCAGGGCCCGTTCAGCACCCGCCTCGCCTATACTTGGCGCTCCAGCGTGCTCGTCGGCCTCGACCGCAGCACGGCCGAGCATCAGGCCTCGATCGGCAATCTCGACGCGTCGGCGAGCTACGACCTCAACGACCACCTCGCGGTGACGTTCGACGTGCTCAACCTCGACGACGAAACGCTCAAATACTACGCCAACACGCCCGACCAGCCGCGCGCCTTCTATGCGAACGGACGGCAGTTCTTCCTCGGTGTGCGGGCGAAATACTGATCCCCGTTGGAACTGGATCCGGGTCCCCTTGACCCGGATCCTTTTTTTCCGCGGATGCTGCTATGACGATGGGCGGGGCGCGTGACGGTCGCTCCGCCCATTTTTGCGAAGGGGCTTTCGCTCTTGAAATTCCCGTCCGCCCTTGCTGCCCTGCTCCTCGTTCCGATGACGGCGATGGCGGCGCCCTCCGTGATCCCGCTGCCCGCCCATATCGTGCCCGCGCAAGGCCGGATCGAGATCGCAAACGGCGCTGCGGTCGCCTCCGCCGATCCCGGGACGGCCGGCTATTTCATCGATCTGGTCCGGCGCATGCGCGGGCTGAGATTGCGTTCCGTGCCCGCGGCCAAGCCGGCCGCGATCGTCTTCAAGCGCGATGCCGGGGTCGCGGCGGAAGAAGGCTATGCCATAGACGTCGCGCCCGAGCGCGTCACCGTTTCCGCGCGCACCGGCGCGGGCCTGTTCTACGGCGCCGTCACGCTGGCGCAGTTGATGACGCAGACGCCCTGCCGGGGTTGCCCGGCCGCGCTCGACGCCATGCACATCGACGACGCGCCGCGGTTCGCCTGGCGCGGGCTGCTGCTCGATTCCGTGCGCCATTTCCAGTCGGTCGCGACGGTGAAGGCGCTGATCGACGCGATGGCGCTGCACAAGCTCAACGTCCTGCAATGGCATCTGACCGACGACCAGGGCTGGCGCATCGAGATCAGGAAATATCCCAGGCTGACCTCGGTCGGCGCCTGGCGCGGCGCGCATTACGGCGGCTTCTACACCCAGGCCCAGATCCGCGACGTGGTGCGCTACGCGGCCGCGCGCAACGTCACCATCGTGCCCGAGATCGAGATGCCCGGCCATGCGATGGCGGCGATCGTCGCTTATCCGAAGCTGGGCTCGGCCGAGGCGCCGCCGTCGCGGGTCACGAGCGACTGGGGCGTGCTTCCCTATCTCTACAACACCGACGATGCGACCTTCGCCTTCCTCGAAGGCGTCCTCGACGAGGTGATGGCGCTGTTCCCCGGTCCTTATATCCATGTCGGCGGCGACGAGGCGGTGAAGGACCAGTGGAGGGCCAACCCCGCCATCCAGGCACGGATACGCTCTCTTGGTCTGTCGGATGAGAACGCGCTGCAGAGCTGGTTCATCGCGCGCATCGGCGCCTATCTTGCGCGTCACGGCCGCAAGATGATCGGCTGGGACGAGATCCTCGAAGGCGGCATCCCGCCGGACGCCACGATCATGTCCTGGCGCGGCATCGACGGCGCCGTCACCGCCGCGAAGGCCGGACACGACACGGTGCTGTCGCCCGCCCCGATACTCTATCTCGACAACCGTCAAGGCCCCGGCGCCGATGAGCCTCCAGGCCGCGGCCACGTGCTGACGCTCCAGGACGTCTACGCCTTCGATCCCTTGCCCGCCTCTCTCAGCACAGAGGAGCGCGGCCATGTCATCGGGCTGCAGGCCAATATCTGGACCGAGCATATCCCGAGCGATGCGCAGGTCAGTGTCATGGCGTTCCCGCGCGCCGCGGCGGTGGCGGAACGGGGCTGGTCGAACACCCATGACTGGAACGATTTCCGCGCGCGCATGGCGGGCGAGCTCGACCGTTATCGCGCGCTCAAGATCGGCTTCGCGCCCAGTGCCTTCGAGGTGAACGCCGTGGCCTCTTTCGAAGACGGCCGCGCCGCCGCCCTTGTGTCGCTTTCGACCCAGTCCGGCCTCGGCGATATCCATTTCACCCTGGACGGCAGCGCGCCGGAGCCGGGCTCGCCGTCCTATGGCGGCCCGTTCGCGGTGAAGCTGCCCGCGACCTTGAAGGCGGCGGCCTTCGTCGACGGTCATGCGTTGACCGCGCCCACCGTGCGCAAGCTGGACGCGCTTTCGCTGCTGCATCGCGACAGCCGCGAGCTCAAGCTTTGCAGCGAGCGTCTTCCGCTCGCGCTCGCCAGCGGGCATGGCGCGGTTCTGGTCGATATCCTCAATCCCTGCTGGATCTATGAGAAGGCCGATCTTGGCGGCGTCGCCGGCGTCGAGGCGGGCGCCGTGCAGCTGCCGTTCAATTTCAGCATCGGCGCCGATCGCGACAGGATCGCGTTGCGTCCGCCGCGCACCGAGGCGGGCGAGCTCGAGATCCATCTGGACGGCTGCGGCACGGCGCCCGTTGCCGTCGTGCCGCTTGCTCAGGCCGCGGCGATCCAGAAGCTCTCCGCGCCGCTGACGGGACTGAGCGGCGTGCACGATCTGTGTTTCGTTTTCACGCAGAAGAGCGTCGATCCGTTCTGGGCGCTGAACTTCGTGCAGCTCGTGCCCCGGCCATGACGAACCTCGTGCTCGTGGCGCCGATCGACGGCTGGGTGAGCGCGCTCGACGAAGTGCCCGATCCCGTCTTCTCGCAGCGCATCCTGGGCGACGGCCTCGCCATCGATCCGACTTCTGCGTCGGTGCGCGCGCCCTGCGATGGCGTCGTCATCTCCTGCGCCAAGCACGCCGTGAGCCTGCGCGCCTCGAACGGCGCGGAGATCCTCATCCATGTGGGCCTCGAGACGGTCGCTCTGCACGGCCAGGGCTTCGTCGGCGAGACCGCGGAGGGCCGCTCGGTCAAGACGGGCGATCCGCTGCTGCGCTTCGACCTGGATTTCGTCTTCGAGCGGGCCAAGAGCCTGATCTCGCCGATCGTGCTGACCAATGGCGACAGGTTCCGCATCGTGCGCAGGGCTCCCGCGCGCGCGATCGCCACGGGCGAATTCCTGATGGAGATCGCGCCGCTCGCCGGCCTCGCCGCAACGGCGCAGGAGGAACACGCGCAAGCGGCGGTCCGCGACGTCGCGGTGATGCTGGCCCACGGCATCCATGCCCGCCCCGCCGCCGTACTCGCCAACGCCGCCAAGCGTTTCGACAGCGACATCCAGCTCGTCCGCGATGCAAAACGCGTCAACGCGAAAAGCGTCGTGGCGCTGATGTCGCTGGGCGTAAAGCATGGCGAGCGCGTCGGCATCCAGGCTGTGGGCGGCGACGCCGAAAAAGCCGTCGCGGCGCTGTGCGAGCTCGTCACAGCCGGGCTTGGAGAGGCGCCGGCGAAAAGCGCCGCCGCCGAGCCCCGCTCGGCGGGCGAACCTGACGCGGTCTTGGGAAAAAGCCTGCGCGGCGTTTGCGCCGCGCCGGGCATGGCCATAGGCCGGGCCGTCCAGTTCAGGCCCGCGGAGATCGCGGTCGTGGAAGAGGGCGCCGGCATCGCGCGCGAGACGGCGGCGCTTGGCGGCGCGCTTGGGCAATTGCGCGCGCGGCTCGAAGCTGAGGCCGCCGGCGACGATCCCGCGCGCCGGGGCATCCTCGGCGCCCATGTCGCCTTGCTCGACGATCCCGGGCTTCTGGATGCGGCACGGGTCCTGATCGAAAGCGGAAAGAGCGCGGCGTTCGCCTGGCGCGCGAGCCTGCGCGACGCAGCCGCCTGCTTGCGCGCGATGGACAATGCGCTGATGCGCGAGCGCGCGCAGGATCTTCTCGACATGGAGACCCGGCTTGTCGCGATCCTCACCGGTGCCGAACCGCCGGCGCCGGAGGTTCCTCCGGATGCGATTTTGCTTGCGGCGGATTTCCTTCCCTCGCAGCTCATCGCGCTCGGGCCGGGGCGCGTGGCGGGACTGTGCTCGGCCGGCGGCGGACCGACCTCGCACGTGGCGATCCTTGCCGCGGGGCTCGGCCTTCCCGCGCTTGCCGGCGTCGGTGCCGGCGTCGCGGCAATCGCGGACGGGACCGCGCTCATCCTCGACGCCGACAATGGCGTCCTGCACCTCGCCCCGGATGCTTCGCAGCTCGCGCAAGCGCGCGCGACGCTTGGGATCTGTGCGGCGCACGCCAGGGAGGCGCAAGCGCTCGCGCTCGAAGATTGCTTCACTTCTGACGGCACGCGCATCGAGGTGTTCGCCAATCTCGGCAGCGGCGCGCAGGAAGCCCGCACCGCGGTCGCGCTCGGCGCGGAAGGCTGCGGCCTGCTGCGCACCGAGTTCCTGTTCCAGGATCGCGATACGGCGCCATCCGAAGACGAGCAGTGGGAGAGCTATCAGGCCATCGCTTCGGCGCTCGAGGGGCGGCCGCTCATCATCCGCTGCTTCGATATCGGCGGCGACAAGCCCGTGCCTTATCTGCGGCTGCCCAGGGAAGACAATCCGGCGCTCGGGCTGCGCGGCATCCGCACCGGATTGTGGCGGCCGGATCTGTTGCGCACACAGCTCGCCGCGATCCTGCGCGTGCGGCCGCGGCCACGGGTGATGCTGCCGATGGTGGTGTCGCTGTCCGAGCTCAGATCGGTGCGCGCGATGATCGAAAGCCTGAAGCGCGAGCGCGGCATTGAACGCAGCGTCGCGCTCGGCGTCATGGTGGAGACGCCGGCCTCGGCCATGCTCGCAGACCAGCTCGCGAGCGAGGCCGACTTCATCTCCATCGGCACCAACGATCTCACCCAGTATACGCTGGCGATGGACCGCGCTCATCCGCAGCTTGCCTCCCAGATCGATGCGCTCCATCCGGCGGTCTTGCGGATGATCGCGCAGGCCGCGAAAGGCGCGCGCGCGCATTCGAAGAAGGTCTGCATGTGCGGCGGCCTCGCCGCCGATCCGCTCGCGGCGCCGATCCTGCTCGGATTGGGGATCGAGGAGCTTTCCGTGCCGCCCTCCGCCGTCGCCGCGATCAAGGCGGCGGTGCGCGTGCTCGATCTCGAATGTTGCCGCGCCGTGGCGGCGGAAGCTTTGCAGCAGACCACGCCCGAGGCGGTCCGCGCCGTGGCAAGAAGGAAGGCTTAGATCATGAGAGCTTTCGCCGAGAGCCTGCAGCCCCTGGGCCGCGCGCTGATGCTGCCGATCGCGGTCCTGCCTGCGGCGGCCCTGCTGTTGCGGCTCGGCCAGTCCGATCTGCTCAACATCTCTTTCATCGCCGCGGCGGGCAATGCGATCTTCGCCAATCTCGGTCTTCTGTTCGCGATCGGCGTCGCGGTCGGGCTGGCGAAGGAAAATCACGGCGCCGCGGGCCTGGCCGGCGCGGTCTGCTTTTTGGTGGCAACCAAGGCGGCGGCCGCGCTGATAAGCGTGCCGCCGCAAGCACTGGCGCAATACGGCGCGGCGGCGCACGATCTGGCGGCGCAGGCATTCAAGGACAGGGCTCTCGCCAAGCTCAGCGTGCCCACCGGCATCGCGTCGGGTCTGATCGCGGGATGGCTGTACAACCGCTATCGCGACATCCGCCTGCCGGAATATCTGGCCTTCTTCGGCGGGCGGCGTTTCGTGCCGATCGTGAGCGGCGTGGCGGGGCTTGGTCTCGGCGCCGCGCTCGGCCTGGCTTGGACCGACGTCTCCGGCGGCATCGACACGGCGAGCCATGCGATCCTGGGCGCGGGCCCGGTCGGGCTCTTTATCTATGGCGTGCTGAACCGGCTTCTGATCGTCACGGGTCTGCACCATATCATCAACAACATCGCCTGGTTCATCGTCGGCGACTATCACGGCGTCACCGGCGATCTCAATCGCTTCATCGCGGGCGATCCGACGGCGGGACGTTTCATGTCCGGCTTCTTCCCGGTGATGATGTTCGGCCTGCCGGCGGCGTGCCTGGCGATGTACCGCTCGGCCAGGCCCGAGCGGCGCAAGGCCGTGGGCGGCGCGCTTTTGTCGATGGCGCTCACCGCCTTCCTCACCGGCGTCACCGAGCCGATCGAGTTCAGCTTCATGTTCCTCGCGCCGGTGCTTTACGCCATCCACGCGCTGCTCACCGGCGTCTCGATGGTGGTGATGGACATGCTGGGCGTGAAGCTCGGCTTCGGCTTCTCGGCCGGCCTGTTCGACTATGTGATCAATTTCGGCAAGGCGACGCGGCCCTGGCTGCTCCTGCCGGTGGGCGCGGTCTATTTCGCGCTCTATTACGGGCTGTTCCGCTTCGCCATACGGTACTTCGATCTCAAGACGCTGGGCCGCGAGGACGAGGGCGAGGCGACGGCCGATGCGGCGGTCGCGCAAGGGACACGCGGCGCGCGGTTCGTCGCCGCGCTCGGCGGCGCCGGCAATCTCGTCAGCGTCGACGCCTGCACGACGCGCCTGCGGCTGATCGTGAACGACGCGTCAAGAGTCGATGAGGCGCAGTTGAAGGCGCTCGGTTCACGCGGCGTCGTGCGGCCTTCGGCAAAGGCGCTCCAGGTCGTGCTTGGACCCGTGGCCGATCAGGTCGCGGGCGAGATCCGCGACGCCATGGCGGCCGGCGACGCCGGTCCCGCGCGTCACGACATCGCCGACGCCGGCGCGCTTCTTGCCGCGCTCGGCGGCGGCGGCAACGTCCGCGCGGTGGCGACAGGCGCGAGCCGGCTGCGCGTCGACGTCGCCGATCCCGCGATCGTGGACGTGGCACGCCTGAGCGCGCTCGGCGCCCGCGGCATCGTCAGGCCGAAGCCGCAGAACGTCCACGTCGTCATCGGCCCGGACGCCGCGACGCTGGCTACGCGTCTTCGCGCCTTGCTCCCCGCTTGAGAGTCGCGCGATCCGCGCGCCCTGCAACCGCCTGTAGCTTGCCGCCCCGATGCGCGGAGCGTACCGTGTGCGCTTCCTGGGGGCAGGGCGATGATTGAAGCTTCGATCAAGCGCAAGCTCGTATTGGCGGTCCTGAGCATCGCGGTCGGCTGGCCGGGTGTCGTCGGATCGCAGGTGGTCGAACCGCGCGTTCCGGATATTCCCCACGAACCGCCGATTACGCTCAATCCCGGACCCGGTCCGGATATCGGGCCTGGTCCCAATCTAACGCCCATTGCGCCCGGGCCGGACATTGGACCTGCGCCGAATTCCCCCGGTCCCGATCGGGGCACAGCGCCATCGAAGGCCGCGGAAGAATTGACGCCGGAGGATCGTGCCCGCGTTCTTTCCCAACTGCTCGACACGCTGCCCGTCGTCGCGAAAGCCAAGTTGGGTACCCAATGACGCGGGTTTGCGGACCGACGATGCTCAAGCGCGCGCGCGCCGTCCTGTTCCTGGGGTTGCTGCTCCCGGCGCAGAGCGCGTTGGCGGAGGAGACCGGGCCGTCGCCCATGTTCAAAGCATCGCAAGGCGTGCTCGAAAGCACGGTCCTGGACGCGGCGCGCACCGGGCTGGGTCCGGTCGCCGGTCCTGTCGTGTACTACGGATACAAGGCGCAGGACGTCTTGCGCGAGATCGGCGAGGCCGCCGTCGATGAGGAAGACAGGACGCACGACGCGGAATTCCTCAGCGCGGACAAGGATACGGCGCTCTTGCATGAACTGAATTCGCAAGGCGTGGATCTGAACGCAGACCCGCGCGCGCTCGAAGCGAAAGACAGGCTTTATAAGCTGCGCGATGCCATGTACGCGGGAGATTTGAGCGCGACGGGGTATCTTCGCGCCGTCATGAAGAAGAACCTGCTCTATGCGGTGACGGAAGTGGGCGTCGGCAAGGCGGTCGACGGCGCGTTCGACGCGGTGTTCGGCAGCGCGCGCGTGAAGCAATATGTCGGCGATCGCAGGCTCGCGGGTCCCGGCACAAAGCGCATTCTGGGATATGAAGGCTGGGGCCGTTTCGCGCTCCGCGACGAAGACGCAAAGAAGTTCGTGAGCAAATTCGTCCGAGACACCGCGGCGCACGCCGTGGACGAGGCGTTCAAGGCCGAGCTGGACAAGCTCGCGAAAAAGATCATCACCCGGGACGCCGATACGGTGTTCGAGTCGAGGGAACCGATCGCCTATATGCCGCAGCGCCTGGTCCTGGCCAGGCTGGATCTGCCCGTTCCTGCGATGGCAGCCGCAGTGGCGCCCCCCGCCGCCGCGGCCCCTGCTCCCGTCGCGGCGCCGCCACCCGACCCGGTCACTGACACGATCCGCACAGAGAACTACAATGTGCGGATCTACCACCAAACATACACGCCGAGCCAAAGCGCGCCGCCGCCGCCGGCCGCGCCCGTCCAGGAATCCTGGCATCCCAGCCCGGAGTGGCAAGCCCACTGGGACGCCGCCGGGGCGGGTCGGCAATCCGGCGCCAGTTGGGATGGCCGCAGCGGCTGTACGCTCACCTCGGGATGCTGAGCGCGTGCCGCGAAACGCAATCCTGCGCTATTCGCTCATCGCGGTGGCGGGAGCGATCAGCTTCGTGCTCGTCATCGTGGCTCTGCACGTTCGCGAAAACCGGTCCTTGAGCGCCGTCGCGCATCTGGCCTCCCTCGACGTGGACTATCTGACCTTGCCCGACGTCCTGCGGAAGATCTCGCCGGTCGGACGGGATTTCGGCGTCACGTCGTCGGGCGTCGTGCTGTTGCAATCGGCGAACGGCCTCACCGCGGTGGACACAGGCGGGCCGTCCGACTTCTCGGGCGGCCACACGGTGCCCGACAGTTTCGCCATCGACGTGAACGATCGGATGCTGACGATCGCCGGCGGATTTCTGGGCGTGCTCGACGAGTCCGGCGATCCGGTGCCGGGGGTGCCGCTGCCGTACGACGACGCGCGGCTGGCGCCGTCGGCGCAAGCCGGCGCGGTCTATCTGTTCGGCGGCCGCGAGGGAGATTTCCGCCTCTATCGCTTCATCGAGGATGGTTCCTATCAGGTGCTGCTCACTTCGAGCGAACCCATCGTGGCGGCGGCGGATTCCGAATCGAAGGTCTATGCCGCGACCGCCGGCGCGATCTACGTGCTCGATCCCGGCGGCGGACCGTCGAGCGTGCTCTTCACGGCTCCGGCGGACGATGGCTGGGGGCCGATCCAGTCGCTCGCGGTGGGCTCGGACGGCCTGGTTTTCTTTTCCACGCCGTCGCGGGTGTACGCGCTTGCCGGTGGAGAAGCGCTGTCGATCGTCAACGACAGCGGCGGAACGCTTCGCACGCGCGACGGCAAGCTCTATGTGCTCGACCAGACGCGGGGGCTTCTCTACACGCTTTCCCCCGCCACGGCGCAGATGTTCGGCGAACGTTGAGGACCATGGCCATGAAACCGTCCACAATTGCCTGGATAGGCGTTCCGCTCATCGGCGCCGTTCTCGCCTATCTGTTGTTCGCTCCCGCCGGCGAGATGAAGATCGCGGACGCCGTTCGCGCGGGCAAGGTGCAGGTCACGGCGCGGGTCGTCGACAAGCACACGGTCGCGGTGACGGTTGCGTCCGCCGATGGAGCAGCACTCGACCGCGATATCGTCATCCCGGCGGGAACGGTGCTGAACGGCTTCCAGGGGACGGCATCCACTGTCGGCGTCGTCACGTATCAAAGGCTCATGACCGCCAGGACGACGGTCGTGCATTTCGGCCGGGGGGATTCCACCATGACGGTGAACCTGCCGGTCTACTGCCTCGACCAGTTCGCCGAGCCTCCGCCGCAAGACAGCCAGGGCGGGCTGCAAGGCGATTCTCCGGACGAGGACGACGCCGCGATGGCCGATGCGCGCAAGCTTGCGCTGTGTCTCGATGCCGACGACCCGCGCTCGCCGCCGGGCTCGAGCGCCGACGCGAAATACGACGCCCAGCAGCAATTCATCTGGGTTCTGAAGGGCAGCTATCAGAACATGACCTACAGCGACGCGAAAGCGGCGATGCACGATCATTACTTCAACGAGATGGCGGCGGAATTCCCAGGCATGCATTCGGGCGAGATGGACGCCGCCGTCGGGCGAAATGCGCCCAATCTCGACGCCGATCAGATTCAGGATGCCGAGAACCGGTTCTCGGAAGAAGACCGCACCACGGCGATGGGCGCGAAGGCCGATGAACTGGCGAACGACGTCCTGTCCTATGTCGTGAGCCGGGACGGCATGGCCTGGCTGAACTCCTGCGGCATCGACGTTTCGACGGCCCAGCTCTTTCAGAGCCCGCCCCAATAGCCGCCGCCGTCACGGCTTCCTGCTCTGGCCGTAGACCTCGCGGATGGCGCCGACGACGAAGCCGGGATCGTCGAACGGGATGTATTCCGAGCTGCGATGCGTGAACAGCTGCTTGGCGTTCGTCGACAAGGCGAGCCAGCGCGCCTGCGCCGCCTGGATGTCGCGCTCGTATGCGATCTCTTGCGCGGTCCACACCCGCTTCGGGTCGAAGAAGCCGTGGGCGTGGTAGCCGGTCGTGAGCACGCGAAGGGGGCGGTGGCCCAGCGAGCGGGCGTTCTTCGTCAGGAAGTCCTCGTCGTGCGCCGTCTCCTCCATTTCGGAGGCATAGGCATCGTACATCGCGAGTTTGGTGCCCGCGATCTCCATCAGCTTCGCGTTGAGCGCGGGCGACCATTGCGCCTCCGGCAGGCCGCGGAAGAATTGCTGCGCGCAGGTTTGCGTGCTGCCTGAACCGAGCAGCGGAAGCGGCTTGTGCCGGGCGATGGCGTCGCGGCAGGCGCGCAATTCCACCGGCAGGTCGGCGTGGCCCTTGTGATCGCGGTCCTGCCTCTCCCGGGACATGAGCTCGGTGGGATCGGCCTCGACAAGAACCAGTCCCGCGGTGTCGGACATGAAGAGATCGGCGAAGGCGCGGACGTTGTCGCCGCCGAACGCGTGGCCGACGAGGATATAGGGCCCCGCGACACCCGCATTGTGAAGCGCGGTGTGGAGCTCGGTCGCGATCCGCTCGCTCGTGCGCGGCATCGGCCCGGCATCGCTGAAGCCCGCGCCGGCACGATCATAGCTGCAGGCGCGCGTCCACCTGGCGACCTGCGGCTGCACGATCGTCCAGACCGGCGCCCAGTCCTCCCAGCCGGAATCGAATATGACGGCCGGCGAGCCGTGTCCCATGCAGACGAAGTTCAGCCGCGCTCCGTCGCCGGCGGAAACGATCCGGCCGGGGCGCGCATAGACGTCGTCGCCGGGCGCGGCCTCAGCCGTTCCGATGGACGCGAGCAGGACAATGGCGGTGATCGCGAACGATCTCATGAGCTCCCCCGACGGTCAAAGCGGGCGCATGATCATCGCTTGCGCGGTGCTTTGGAAGCGCCGCGCCCGCATGTCTGGCATCGATCCCGTCTATGTGATCAGGAGCGCGTCGCGTGGAGGGTCTGCCACGCCTGGGCGCATTGGCTCGACACTTCCGACTCATGCGCCTTCAGGCATTGCATCGGACGCCCGCACCCTTTGGGCACGTTCGCGCAGTATTTCGCGACGTCGGCGGCGCAGGCCTGATGCATCGCCTGCCGTGCTGCGGCATGCTGCGGCGAAGCGGTCCGTTCGTGACCCTGGCGCTGGCAGGTCTGCGGCATGGGCTGTGCCAGTGCCGGTCCGGCGAGGACCAGGACAACGGCGGCGCAGAGGGATCTGGACAACATGGCGCTCTCCCGAAGGGCTTCGCGGCAAGAGTGCCACCGGTGAACCCTCCCCAGGCGTGAATTCGGGGACATGAAGCTTCGGTAAGCCGCGGAATCCGGGCACAATCGGCCCGCGCGCGCTTCCCGCAAACGTGGTATATCTCTGGCTGGACCGCGAATGGCGGAGGCGAGAACCATGAATCCCAAATCGAGATCGTCCACCAGGCTCGTGCTTGCGCTCGTCTGCGCGACCGCACTCGCGGTCCCCTGCGCGCAAGCCCAGAGCTTGAGCGTCGTCCACAATTTCACCGGTGGAAGCGACGGCGGAAATCCCGTCGACGGCTTCGTGATGGGTCCGACGGGCAATCTCTACGGCACGGCCGTTTCGGGCGGCGATTCCGGCAACGGCGTGGTCTTCAGGATCACGGCCAATGGCCGCGAGGTGGTGCTGCATAGCTTCGCCGGCGGCTCCGACGGTGCCGCGCCGAACGGCGGCGTCATCATGGATTCGAACGGCGCGCTCTTCGGCACGACCACGGCCGGCGGCGCCGCAGGAGCGGGAACCGTGTTCCGGGCGAAGGGCGGGATGGAGAAAGTCCTCTACAGCTTCGCGGGCGGCACGGACGGCGCCGATCCCCAGGCCGGATTGACCATGGACGCAGCGGGCAACCTCTACGGCACGACGGCCGCGGGCGGGACATCCGGCAACGGCACCGTGTTCGAGCTCGTCGCGCCGGTGAAAAAGAACGCGGCGTGGAAAGAGGTCGTGCTCTACAGCTTCGGAACGGGCACGGATGGCGCGGCACCGCTCGCCGGCGTGACCTTCGACGCGGCCGGCAATCTCTACGGCACGACGTCGGTCGGAGGCGATGCCGGGTTCGGCACGATCTTCAAGCTGGCGCCCGGAGCTGCGTGGACGGAGACCGTTCTTCACAGCTTCCAGAACGCGGATGACGGCGCCTATCCCTATGCCGGCTTCGTCGCCGATGCGGCCGGCAATCTCTACGGCGCCGCGACGCAAGGCGGCACGGCCGGCGGCGGCACCGTCTTCAAACTCAAGAATGGAAGCTTGAAGTTCACCGTGCTCGCCAGCGTGCCGGGATGGGGCATCTCGGGAAGCTTCCGCAATCTGCTGCTCGACGACGCGGGCAACATCTACGGCACCACCCATTGCGACGGCGACGACAGCGCGGGAACGATCTTCGAGCTCACGCCCATGCACGGCGCCTGGAACTATAAGCTGCTCTACACCTTCACCGGCGGCAGCGACGGGCAGTTCACGATCAGCAACCTGGTCCTGAAGAACGGCAAGCTCTACGGAACGACGCAATATGGCGGCGCAAGCGGCGCCGGCGTCATCTACACGCTCACGCCATAAGCGCCCGACGCGAAAGCGGCTTACAAGAGGTGCGAGGGCAAGCCTCGCGCCCCCAATTCCTTTTCGAATTGTTGTTCGTTCAATCCCTCGACGTATTTTCCGTCACGCGTGTCGAATATGAAATATCCAAAGCGTTTTGAAAGCTTCAGGCCCAGTTCCGCATCATCCCTTTCTCCGACGACGAAATCGCCGACGAGCGCATACCGCTTGACGTTCGGTTCGACGGCGACCTCGTGCGTGGCGTCGGCGACAATCATGCCGTTCACGCCGTCGATCTGCACATAGCTGTATCCATGCGGAAGTTTACTGGTCCCGGTGTCGCAGCCGCATAGGACCAGCAGCAGCGCTATCGTAACCGGCCTTCTCACGGCGCGTCCTTGCGCCCCAGCGATTTGTCGTTGGCCAGCGTCAGGGTGACGGCGGCGACGGCTTTCGACACGAAGTCGAACACGAAGGCGTCGTTGTTGGAGAGGTTGTCGCACCAGCGGTGCGGGTTGTCGACGCAGCCGCCATTGTGCCCCGGCACCTTGCCTTCGTAGTTGCCCAAAAAGCCGCCCCACAGGCTCGTCTCCCAGCGCTTCTTGCAGCAATCCTGCTGGGTGAGGATTCCGCTGTTGGGGACGCCCACCAGGCTGAAGGCGTTGGAATCGGTGCCGTCATTGCCGAAGCCCGCCATGCGCGAGACGATTCCGGCGGAGCGGAAATAATCGGTGAAGGCGCGGTTGCCGATGCGCGACCGCGGCACGACGTTGGGCGGGAACTTGTCCACGTTGCGCGCCTTGGCGGGATCGGCGATCAGCACGTCGAAATTCGGCGTCGCTGTCACGTCCACGTCGATGTCGAAGGCGATTTTGCGCAAGTCGTCGGCGCTCAGCGTCTTCGTGTAATAATGCGAGCCAAGGAGCCCGAGCTCCTCGCCGCCGAACCAGATGTAGCGCAGCCGGTTGTGCGTCCTGGTGTGGGCGAGCGCGAGCGCGATCTGAAGGATCGTCGTCGAGCCCGAGGCATTGTCCAGCATGCCCGCGCCGTAGATCGAATCGAGATGACCGTCGATGACGACGGTGTGCCGGGCGTCTCCGAACCGCGAGTCGGCGATCAGATTGTAGTCGGTGTCGGATTTGCGTTGCGTCTGGACGTCGATCTGCGCCTCGCGTGCCGCGCCCAGCTCATGCGACACGGCAAGTACCGCAATGCCCGCCGGCTCGGTGAGACGGACCGCATCCCTGCGCTGTCCGCGTTCCTCGCTGCCGTAGAAGATGACGGCGCCAGCGCCCGCGTCTTGCGCATTGGCAACCTGCGTATCGGGTTCGCACGGCCCGCGGCGAAGCAAGGCGACGCGGCCGCGCACGAAGCCTGCGAACTCCTGCGCGGCGCAGCCGCTGCCGGAAGCGGCTACGGCCTGCACGGAGGCTTTGAGCGTTCCACTGCCGGACAGCCGGACGACGGACCAGCCTTCTTCGGCAGCCCGTCCGTCGATGGCGAAGCCCGGCTTGCCCAGGACGTCGAAGCGCTTCCACTCATAGGGCTGGATCGTCACGCGATAGCCGGCGCCGCGCATCAGCCGCGCGACATAGTCGACGGAGGCGAGATAGCCGGGCGTGCCGGTGTCGCGGTTGCCGTGGCCGTCGCGGTCCGGATTGGCGTCGGCGATCTTCTGGAAATGCGCCAGATGGCGCCACAGCGAACGCCCGCCGATGCATTCCATGAGCTTGGCCTGCGTATCGTTGGAGCGCGCCCGGCATTGCGACGGCGAGGGCGCCGCCGGCGCCGCCGTGGCGGCGATCCAACAGGCGGCGAGCGCGATGAGGAGTGCGGGTCTGGTCACGGCGGGTCCCCTTTTTGGGCGCGCTCATCATAGCAGAGGCGTCACGGGACACACCGGCGTTGACGGGTTTGCGCGAAACTGTCGGAATGGGGCGATGAGGCTGATTGCGACCCATTTCGGCGCGGTGAAGGTGCTCTGCGCCGAGCGGCATGGCGATGCGCGCGGCTTTTTCGCCGAGACCTACAACGCCAGGGATTTCGCGGCGCTCGGCATCGCTTGCGCCTTCGTGCAGGACAATCATTCGCTGTCGCGAAAGGCCCATGTGGTGCGCGGGCTCCATTTCCAGATCCCGCCTTTCGCCCAGGCCAAGCTCGTGCGGGTCGTGCGCGGCAGCGTGCTCGACGCCGTGGTCGACATCCGGCGCGGCTCGCCCACCTTCGGCCGTCATGCAGCGCTGACGCTGTCGGCCGAAAACGGCCATCAGCTCTTCGTGCCGCACGGCTTCGCGCACGGCTTCTGCACGCTCGAGCCCGATACCGAAGTGCTCTACAAGGTCGACGCCTATTACGCGCCGGATCGCGAGCGCGGCCTGCGCTGGAACGACCCCGCGCTCGCCATCCCCTGGCCGGCCGGCGAGGAGGCGGCCGAGGTCTCGGCCAAGGACCGCGCGTGGCCCGTTTTGTCCGCACTCGCGGACATGTTTGAATAGAACCATGCGGATCGTGATCACCGGCGGCGCGGGATTCATCGGCTCGGCCGTGGTGCGGCTGGTGCTGCGCGAGACCGCGCACGAAGCCGTGGTCTTCGACAATTTCACCTATGCGGCGCGGGCGCCTGAGCCGCACCCGCGCCTGAAGGTCGTCAAAGGCGACATCTGCGACGCGGACGCGGTGGCAAGCTGCCTCGCGCGCGAGACGCCGGATGCGATCCTGCATCTCGCCGCCGAGACCCATGTCGACCGCTCCATCGACGATCCGCAGATCTTCGTGCGCACCAACGTGCTGGGAACGCAGGTTCTGCTGGACCGGGCGACGCGCTATTGGCGCGCCGCAACCAGGCCGTTCCGCTTCCATCACATCTCCACCGACGAGGTGTTCGGATCGCTGGGCACGGACGGGCTCTTCACCGAGGAGACGCGCTACGATCCGCGCTCGCCCTACTCGGCGTCGAAAGCGGCGGCGGATCACCTGGTGCGCGCCTGGCATCACACTTACGGATTGCCCGTCGTGCTCTCCAATTGCTCGAACAATTACGGGCCGCGCCAATATCCCGAGAAGCTGATCCCGCATCTGATCGCGCGCGCGCTCGGTGGTCTCAGCCTGCCCGTCTATGCCAGGGGCGAGAACGTGCGCGACTGGCTGCATGTCGACGATCACGCGCGCGCCCTTCTCATGATCCTCATGCAGGGCGCGCAGGGCGAGAGCTACAATGTCGGCGGCCGCTGCCAGCGCCGCAACATCGACGTGGTGACCAGGCTCTGCGCGATCCTCGACGAGTTGAGCCCGCGCGAAAGCGGCCGCCATGCCGACGCCATCGAATTCGTCGCCGACCGTCCCGGCCACGATCTTCGCTATGCGATCGATCCCGCCAAGATCGAGCGCGCGCTCGGCTGGACGCCGCGCATCGATTTCGACACGGGCCTGCGCGAGACGGTGCGCTGGTATCTCGATCATCCCGACTGGTGCGAGCCACACGGACGCCTGGGTCTCGGGGCATGAAGATCCTCGTCGCCGGAAAGGGCGGCCAGCTCGCGCGCGCTCTTGGGCTGCGGCGCTGGCCCGAAGGCGTCCAATGCGTGACGCTCGGAAGGCCCGATCTCGACGTCACGGATGAGGCTTCGGTCGCCGCCGCCGTCGCCGCGCATGTGCCCGACGTGATCGTCAACGCCGCCGCCTACACCGCCGTCGACCGTGCCGAGACGGAACGCGATGCGGCGTTCGCGCTCAATGAAGGCGGTCCGCGCCACCTCGCGCGCGCGGCCGCGCGGCGCGGCATCCCTCTCATCCATATCTCGACCGACTATGTTTTCGGCGGCGCAGGCACGCGGCCATGGCGCGAGGACGACGCGAAAGCGCCGCAAGGCATCTATGCGGCGTCGAAGCTCGCGGGTGAAGAGGCGGTGCGAGAGGAATGCGCGCGCCATGTGATCGTGCGCACCTCCTGGCTGTTCGCGGCGCAGGGCCGGAATTTCGTGCGCGCCATGCTCGAGCGGGCCGCGTCGGGCGCGCCGGTCCGGGTGGTGGACGACCAGTGGGGCTGCCCCACGCCCGCGTCCGATCTGGCGGACGCCATCGCCGCCGTGGCGGCCGCGCCGGGGCCGTTCGGCACATATCACTATTGCGGCGAAGGGGCGGTGACCTGGCACGGTTTCGCCGCGGAGATCTTCGCGCGCGCCGGCATGCAGCCTACGCTCGTGCCGGTCACCACCGCGCAGTACGGTGCCGCGGCGCCGCGTCCGGCCTATTCGGTGCTGGATGCGGCCAAGATTTGGCGCGACTATCGCATCGCGCAGCGCCCCTGGACGGACGGCCTGGACGGGGTGCTGCGCGAGATCAAGGGCGGGGCATGATCACCAAAGGCATCATCCTGGCGGGCGGGGCGGGCACGCGGCTCGCCCCCGTGACGCGCGCGGTGAGCAAACAGCTCCTGCCCATCTACGACAAGCCGATGATCTACTATCCGCTCTCGACGCTGATGCTGGCCGGCATCCGCGAGATCCTCATCATCACCACGCCCACGGACCAGCCGCTTTACAGGAAGCTTCTGGGCGACGGTGCGCCGCTCGGCCTTTCGCTCTCTTATGCCGCGCAGCCCGCGCCCGAAGGATTGGCGCAAGCTTTCCTCATCGGGCGCGATTTCATCGCCGGCGACGGCGTCGCGCTCGTGCTCGGCGACAATCTCTTCCATGGCGGCGGGTTCTCGGCGCTGCTCAAGAAGGCCGCGGCGAGGGCCGAGGGCGCGACGATCTTCGCGGCCTCGGTACGCGATGCGGCGCGCTACGGCGTCGTCGAGCTGGACGACAAGGGCAAGGCATTGTCCATCGAGGAGAAGCCGGAGCGGCCGCGCTCGAACTGGGCGGTGACCGGGCTTTATTTCTACGACAGCCGCGTCGTCGAGGTGGCGGGCGCGATCGCGCCGTCGGCGCGCGGCGAGCTCGAGATCACCGACGTCAACGGCTGGTACCTGAAGCAGGGCGCGCTCCATGTCGAGCCGCTCGGCCGCGGCTTTGCCTGGCTCGACACCGGCACGCACGATTCGCTGCTCGAGGCGGGCGAATATGTGCGCACGGTCGAGACGCGCCAGGGCCTGAAGATCGCCTGCCTGGAAGAGGTCGCCTACCGGATGGGCTTCATCGATGCGGCGCAGCTCGCGGCGCTCGCCGCCGCTTACGGCGACTCGCCTTATCGCGACTACCTCGCGCGCCTGGCCTTGGAGAGCTCTTCGACATAGCGCGCATAGCGTTCGTTGCCGGGCTCGAGCGCGGCCGCTCGCCGGGCGTGCTCCAATGCCTCCTCCCGCCGTCCGCCGCGCCGGATGGCGCTTGCGAGATCGAGATGCGCCGCCGCGTCGCCGGGCACGAGCGAGATGATCCTGCGGGCATACTCTTCCTCGCGCTCGCGCGCTTCGAGTTCGCGATGCACCGCGACCAGAAGCTTGAGCACGTCGATGTTCTTCGCATCCAGCGCCAGCGCCTTCTCGAGCATGGCGGCTGCGCGCCTGGGCTTCTTGTCGCGCAGCAGCAATCGGCCGAGCCGCACCAGCATTTCGGGGTTGCGCGGATGGGCGCGGACGGCCGCGCGATAGATGCGCTGAGCTTCGGCCGCATCGCCGCCGAGCTCCAGCGCCTGTCCGCAATACGCCATGAGGTCCAGGTCGCCGCTCAGCTTCGCTTCGACATGGGCGATGATGCGCCGCGCATCCTCGCTGTCCGAAAGCCTTCGGATCAACGACATGATCAGCCCGGTATTGCCGAGCTTCGCGATCGCGTGCTCGCGGATCGCCTCGGCGTCCTCAGTGCGGCCGAGGCTCTCGAAGACGCGCGCGCAGCGCAGCAGGTCCAGGCAGCCGCGCTCGCCGGCCGTCCCGGCCTTGGCTCGCGCCCGCTCGGCGCTCGCAAGTGCTGCGCCGTGCTCGCCCAGATGCAATTGCAGCTCCGCAACGGCGAGCGCCAGGCGCGCGGCCTGGTCGGCATAGTCGGGCGGCAGCGACGCGAAGAGGGTCTTGGCTTCGTCGAACTGGCGGTGGTCCACCAGGCCCGCGAAGCGCAGCCATTTGTCGAGCGCTGTGGTGTCTGGAAGCGCGGCCGTGTCCTCGACATAGCGCTCGCTCATGCGGCCCACGATGCGGCCGACGAACGCGCCGTCGACATGGGTGAGGTCGTCGGTCCACACATAGCTCTGCTTGGTCAGCATCACGCTTTCGAAGGACGGGAAGTAGTCGACGTTGGCGTGCTCTTCCGCGATCTGGCCCGCCACCGCGCGCAGCACGCTCTTGGAATAGGCATTGGCGACGATGACGTCGTCGGCGGTGAAGGTGCGCGCCAGGGGCACCGGCGAGGTGGTGATCAGCACGTTGCGCGCGCCGATCAGCGCGATGGCCCGCTGCGTGAAATCGTAAGCCTCTGCGAAGCTCAGGCGGCGGAAGACGAAACGGCCGCCGTCATTGTGCTTGCGCAGGAACGGCCCGAACTCGACATATTGTCCCGTCTGCCTGTCGAACCAGCATTCGATGAGGCCGAGCGTGACGATCACCACGTCGCAATCGAACGCGTTCTCGAACAGGCGATAGAGGTCGCGGCGCTGCGCCAGCGCCTCGTCGCGCGTCACGCCGTACTGGTTGGTCAGCCGGTGCTGGAGATCGACGACGCAGCCTTCGCCCAGGTCGAGCAGCAGCGGCTCGACGTCGTCCGCGCGCACGGTGCGGTCGCGTTCCAGGATCTTCCTGGTCCAGGCGAGTTCCTGGAAGATCGAGGGCGGCGTGTATTTGTTCAGGATCTCGTCGCCGCCGTGCCGTCCGGCCTCGATGTTCTCGTCGAGGAAGCGCCGCGTCGGCACGTCGAAGCCGAGCCCCGACAGGTGATGCTCCACGTTGCGCGCGAAGCAGCTTCCGATGGTGAAGATGCGCGCGCCCGGCGCAAGGCGGAAGCGGGGCATGAGCTCCGGCCAGCATTCGGGCTCGAGCCGGTTCTCGCCGCGCCGCTCCGGCCAGCGCGACGCGCGGTTGCGCGCGCTTCGGGCCAGGGCGTCTTCGAGTTCCACGTCGGTCATGCGCGTATCCCAGTCTGTCACGCACTTTAAAGCAAGCTGGTGCTGAATCGAGCTACCCTCATGCTTCGACAGGCTCAGCATGAAGGACTGCGGCAGTTGCACCGGCCCTCACCCTGAGCTTGTCGAAGGGTGAGTTCGTCGGAGCGCGACGTCAGCCGCTGAAGTTGGTTGATCGCCTCCCACACGCGCGATACGGTCGGACAGGCATGTCACGGGGTCCGCTTGTCCAGCAAAGCCGCATCGGGCGATCTGTTCGAAGACGCCAACCGGCTTTGGAAGGAAGGCCGGTTCGCGGAAGCCGAGCGCGCCTATCAGCACGTCCTGGAGCAGAAGCCGAACTCTGCCTGGGCGCTCTATCGCCTCGGCGAGGCGAAGCAGCGCGCGGGCGACCACAAGGCCGCCGACGGGCTGTTCGAGCGCGCGCTGGCGCTCAACCCTTCGCTCGGCAAGGGCCACGCGACGTCGGGTTTCTGGCAGCGCTTCAAATTCGCCAACGATCTTCTGGAGCAGCGCAACCAGATCGCCGCCGAGCGCATCTTCCGCGAGCTGCTGGCGCAGGACATCGATTGCGCCCCGGTGCTCGCCAAGCTCGGCCGCATCGAGGGCGAGCACGGCCGCACGCAGGAGGCGCTCGCCTTCTACGACCGCGCGATCTGCGCCGACGGCTCCTATGTGTGGGGCCATATCGGGCGGGCCGAGATGCTCGACGCGGCGGGCGATCTGGAAGGCGCCGCGCGGGTGCTGCAGTGCGTGCTCGAGCGCGAGCCCGCCATGAGCCTGGCGCAGGACAGGCTGCGCGCGCTGCGTCAGCGCCAGCGCGTGGAGGTGGAAGGCGTGTCGCTGCGCCACTGGCCCGCGACCGCGCGGCGCGAGGCGGCGGTGGAGGGGCCGCGCGTCGCGGTGATCGGCTGGTGCCTGGCGCACAATCCGGTCGGACGCGCGATGATCCTCGCCGATCTCGCCAAGTCCTACGGCCCCTGCGAGATCGTGGGCCCGATCTTTCCGAGCTACGGCGACGATCTGTGGCCGCCGCTGCGCGAAGGCGCGCGCGATATCGACATCCACGGCTTCGTCGCGCCTTCCTTCGCCGCCTTCGTGGAAGGCGCGATACGGCTCGTGGTCGCGCGGCCGGCCGAGGTCGCGTGGGTCTCCAAGCCGAGGCTTCCCGGCCTTCTCATCGGCTTCCTCTACAAGCTCATCCACGGCGCCAGCCTGATCCTGGACGTCGACGACGACGAGCTCGCCTTCGTCCGCGCCGAGAGCGCGATCGGCCTCGACGAATTCCTTCAGGAGCAGGTGCAGTCCGACTGGCGCGAGCCGCACGGCAAGCGCTGGACGCAGCTCGCCGTCTCGATGGCCGCCTTCGCCGACGCGGTCACGGTGTGCAATCCCGTCCTGCAGCGCAAATTCGGCGGCAGCGTGATCCGCCACGCCCGCGACGCGCGCCTGTTCGACGAGGCGCGCGCCAGGCGCGACGCGGTGCGCACGGAATTCGGCTTCGCGCCGGACGACAAGGTCGTGCTTTTCCTGGGCACGCCGCGCCGCCACAAGGGCGTGCTGGAGGTGGCCCAGGCGCTCAGGGAGATCGGCGACAGCCGCGCGGTGTTCGCGATCATCGGCACGGTGCTCGACAAGGAGCTGCGCAAGGAGCTCGAATCCTTCGAGGGCGCGCGCATCAAGCTCTTTCCCGACCAGCCTTACGCGCGGCTGGCGGAGATGAACGCGATGGCCGACATCGTCTGCATCCTGCAGGATCCGGCCGATCCGATCTCCCAGTCGCAGACCCCCGCCAAGCTCACGGATGCCATCGCGACGGGCACCGAGGTGCTCGCCACCGCCGTGCCGCCGATGCTCGATCTGATGGAGGGCGGCAAGGTCATCGCCGTGCGCGACGGCGCGCTCGCCGATGCGTTGCGCCGCGCGCTTGCCGGCGGCGACGAGGCGGCCGCCGATGCTCGGCGCGCGTTCTTCCGCCGCGAGCTTTCGAGCGAGGTCAACGCCGCCCGCGCGCGCGCGGCGGTCGAGGAGGCGCGCGCGAAGAACGCGCCCTTGGCCGGCGACGCGATGCGGCTCTTCGCCCATATCGACGCGGCGATGCCGGGCTCGGTCCCGCGCGAATGCGCCTATGCGGCCAAGGGCGCGTTCCGCACCGGACCGCGCGCCGGCGCGCTCACCTCGCTCGACGAAGGCGTCAATCTCGTCTTCTTCTGGAAGCAGAACGATTCCGCGCTCTATGGCCGGCGCCAGGACATGCTGCTCGAGCAGTTTGCACGCCTGCCGCAGATCCGCCGCATCCTGCATATCGACGCGCCGGTCTCCGCCGATGCCTTGGGGGCGCTTGCGAGCACCGGGCCGTCTTCGAGCCAGGGACGCCTGGTCGCGGCCAACACGCTGGCGCGGTTCTTAGGGACCGCCGACGACGAGCGCGTCGTGCGCCGCACGTTCGTCTATCGGGGCAAGGAGACGCATCTCTTGGGCCGCGATCTGCCGCCCGTGGAGGCGTTCCCCAACGCGGTGGAGGCGTGGCTCGAGGAGTTCGACATGACCTCCAACGTGCTCGCCTGGGTGTGCCCGGTGGTGCGCGGCTTCCCGGAGGTGCAGAAGCGGCTCGGTTTCTCCTTCGTGGCATCCGACGTCATCGACGACCAGCGGCAATGGCCGATGCAGCCTGCCTGGCGGCTCCAGCTCGAGAAGAACTATCGCCAGACGTTCGCCGAGACCGACGCAGCCTTCGCCAATTGCGCCCCGGTCGCCGAATGGCTCGCGCGCGAGAACCTGCAGCCGCTCGTCGTTCCCAACGGCATGGATTTGCGCGCCGACGCCGAAAGCTGGGACGTGCCTGCCGCGCTGAAGGCGTTGCCGCGCCCGATCGTGGGCTATTGCGGCTCGCTCTCGCACCGCATCGACTGGGACCTGATCGAGGCGGTATCGGTGGCGCGGCCCGGCTGGTCCATCGTGCTCATCGGCGAGCCCGCCAGGGACGAACGCTATCGCCAGGTCGTGTCGCGTCCGAACGTGCATGCGCTGGGCGTGCTGCCTTACGAGACGGCGCTGCGCCATGTGGCCGCGTTCGACGCAGCGATCATCCCGCATATGGATTCGGCGCTGTCGGAGCACATGAACCCCTTGAAGCTCTATGTCTATCGCGGTCTCGGCGTGCCGGTGGTCTCGGCGTCCATCGCCAATCTCGACGACCTGGCCGCCGATATCCGCATCGCCACCTCGCCGGAAGAATTCGTCGCCAAGCTCGAAGAGGCGCTCGCCGACCGCCGCGCGCGCGGCCGCGTCTATCCGTCGGCTTCCGTGATGCAGGCCTGCTCCTGGCAGAGCCGCGCAGCACACATATGGAGCCATCTCCAAGACGTGTTCGCGCGGAAGGCGGCGTCATGAGCGACAAGGTCGTCTATCAGGGCCTGTGCAGCATCTGCGGGAAAAAGGGCGAGTTCGCCCCGCGCGAAGGCCATGGGACGCGCGATTCCTATCTGTGTCCGCATTGCCGCGCGTCGCTGCGCTGGCGCGACCAGGCGGCGATCATCCTCGACGAGTTCGCGAAGGGCCGTTCGGTGTCGCTCGCCAATCTGGTGGCGTCCGGCCGCCTCGACGCGGTGGACATCTACGAGCCGGCGCTGCACGGCCCCTTCGTCGCCGCCTTCAAGAAGCTGCCGCGCTACGTGCGCTCCTATTATTGGCCCGACAAGGCGCTGGGCGAGGCCGATGCCAACGGCGTGCGCAACGAGGACATCACCGGGCTGACCTTCGCCGATGACAGTTTCGATCTGGTGATCACCAGCGACGTGATGGAGCATATCTACGACTACAAGGCCGCGTTCGCGCAGGTGCTGCGCGTGCTCAAGCCCGGCGGCATCCACGTCTTCTCGATTCCCACCGACTGGCCGCTGCCGGAAGCGACGCAGGCGTGCGTCGAGATCGTCGACGGCGTCGAACATCACCTCAAGCCCGCCCGCTACCACAAGAGCGGCGACGGCACGCCCTGCATCGTCTATACCGATTTCGGCGCGGATCTGATCGATATCGTCGATGCCCAAGGCCGCTCGCGCACCCAGGCCGTGCGCCGCCATTCCGCGCTCGATCCCTGCTACAGGACCGCGACGTTCGTGACGCGGAAGCTTCGCTGATGGAGCTTCGCTGTCCGATCTGCAAATCGGGCGAGTTCCTCGCCTTCAACGGCCGCGACAATGCGCGCTGCAAGAGCTGCCAGGCGATGGAGCGCACCAGGCTCCTTTGGATGATCCTGGAGAAGCACGGCCTGTTCCGCCCGGGCCTGCGCGTGATGCACGTGGCGCCCGAGCTGCCGCTCGCCAAGCGCTATTCCGAACTTTTGGACGAGCGCTATTTCGCCTGCGACGTCAACGCGGCGCGCTATGCCAGCACCTTCACCACGATCCGCCCGCTCGATCTCTGCGCCGATCTCGTCAAGCTGCCGAGCCGCGTCTTCGACATCATCATCCACAGCCACGTGCTCGAGCATCTGCGCTGCGGGCCGCAGAGCGTGCTGCACGAATTCGAGCGCCTGCTCGCGCCGGGCGGGCATCATTTCCTGTCCGTGCCGGTGAGCGGCGAGGAGACGCGCGAGGATTTGAGCGACGAGCTCTCCGACGCGGAACGTTCGATGCTCTTCGGCCAGGCCGATCACATGCGCGTCTTCGGACGCTCCGACCTGCCCAGGCTGCTGGACCGGGTGTGGGGCGAGCGCGAGCGCCATCACATCGAGCCCATCGAGCTCTTCGGCGCGGAGGAACTGGAGCGCGCCGCCGTCCCGAAAGAGGCATGGTCCGGCATCAGCAGCCATACGATCTTCCATCATGTCCGTCCGCGCACGCGCAACGTCCATGTCGCGGGCAGCGAGACCGCCGAGACGCCGCGCAAAGCCGCGGCGCCGGTGTCGCGCGCGGCTCGCCCTAAGCTCATCCTCCATATCGGCATGCCCAAGGCGGGCACGACCTCGCTGCAGCGCTGGCTGAGCGCGAACAAGGACGTGGCGCTGGCGGCGGGGCTCGACTATTGGGACGCGGCCGAGAACCATTCCGAGGCCATGTTCATGGCCTTCGCCGATCCCGGCCGCATCGCGCGCGGCAAGATGTGGTTCCAGCAGGAGGCCGAGCCCGCCGCCGATCCGAAAGCGCGTGCCGGGTTCGATGCGTTCCTCGATGGCTTGAGCGAACGCACCGGCTTCGTTTCCGCCGAGGTGATGTGGACCTTTCCCGCGCGCGACGTGAAGGCGCTCGCCGATCACCTGAGAGAGCGCGGCATCGAGGCCGCGGTGCTCTGCTTCATCCGTCCGCCGGCGGAGTATCTGGCGACCGCGGCCCAGCAGCGGTTGCGCTCGTCGCTTTCCATCTCCGACATGGGGCTCGATTTCCAGGACAAGGTGTTGATCCGCTACCGCCGGCTCGCCGCGTGGATCGAGAATTTCGGCGCCGGCAACGTCCGCGTCCTGCCGCTTTCGGGCAATATCGTGGAGCAGGTCAAGGACATGCTCGCGCAATCGGGCATCGCGCCCGCGGCGGAGGCGGGCGCCGCGCGTACCCTCAATCCTTCGATCAGCCTTCTCGCCGCCAAGGCGCTGCTCGCGCTCAACCAGGCGGTCGGCGAGGAGAAAGCGTCGCGCCGCCTGCGCGCGTTGCTGCAGGAGATCAAGGGCCCCGCGTTCCGCCTGCCCGAAAGCCTGCTCAAGCGAAATGCCGGCCTGGTGCGCCGCGAGGCGCGCTATCTCACCGACACGTTCGCGATGGACGAGGCGTGGCTGCTCGCCGACGTCGAGGGGATAGACGACGCATTGTTCTTCCATTGGGACACCGACGAGGTCGCGCGATTGCTCAAGGCGGTCAACGAGATGCTGAGCAAGGCGGAGGAGTGAAATCTTCCTCCCCCGCTTTGCGGGGGAGGGGGACCGCGAAGCGGTGGAGGGGGCGGCGCGGCGCC
>Ga0265318_10000032_pt1 | contig 143847 bp, 120 predicted proteins | sample 4821metaG_FD_192431 | JGI IMG/M metagenome (GOLD analysis project Ga0265318, IMG submission 192431) | Rhizosphere microbial communities from Carex aquatilis grown in University of Washington, Seatle, WA, United States - 4-8-21 metaG | ecosystem: Host-associated > Plants > Roots > Rhizosphere...
GGGAGCCGAGCCCCCTCCCTTAGACCCTCCCCTTAAATTCTTTTATCGCCAAACCAACCCTCCACCCTCACCACCAAAGTGTCACCTATCACCCCGGATCGTTTGTAACCTATCACCGGCTCGTACCCGGCCAGTCCGCGGAGGGAAGTGAAGACGTCACGTCTTGACTTTTGACAGAAAGCAGAATTCGGCATCGGCTTGTCAAGAGTCAAGACATGACGTCTTAAGAGATCGCCTGGAAAATCAAGTTGGCGGCGCGGATCCGCCAAGAGTCGGGCGCGTCGATCGGGTGGCTGGCTGATCGGCTTCAACTTGGCGGTTCGGCTACCTTGCGGGGCTACCTTCACCAAGCGAACCGAACCAAAAACTAACAAAACACGGCCAGACCCCATATGATCGCGCCCTTTTTTCTGCCCCTGGCATTTTGTTCGGCCCTTTTCCTAATCCTCTTTCCATTGGAATGCTTGGGACCACTCCCCATTTGGATATTTCTTCATCCATTCAACAGTGCCGTAGTCCGTGTGCCGTGCCTCAATCCGCTCTACGGTTTCAGGTTTGAACCAATGGCGATTGTGAAGCCACAAAACTTTGGTCTCAACTTCGTCTGGCACCAAATACGTCGGAGAAGTGAGACACATAATCCAATGCCATGTGACAATCGGGATCAATACCGCGACCCAAACGATGATCTTAATCTTCTTTCGGTAGTGTTCTACTTCCGCACGAGCTTCTGCCTCCTTCTTCAATAGGAGGTCTCCAAATTCCTTGTCGCTAACGTGTCTGACGGACTCACTCATTGAGTATTTCTCTGTCCAACGGCCAAGATACCAATGCCGGGGCTGTGCCCCGGCATTGGTCCCGGTGATTGGCTATGCTTTCTTCGGTGCATCAGTTTTTTCGGCTTGGTCGAGCTTTCGGCGCAGCGCTTCGCGTAGGGCAGGACTAGACCGAAGCTGCTCATCGAAATCGATCTCTTGAACGGGCGACGATTCTTCATCTACGCCCGAAATTTCACCAAGCATGACAAAACAGTCTCTATCGCTCTTGTCTTCCTTCTTGTGGAAAAAGATGCGACTGGCGTCTGGGTCTTCAGAATATCCATAGGCTTGATAACGCAGCGATTCTCCTTTCTTGCGATGGACAATAAATGTGCGCATGGCGTCTTTTGCCGAACAGTGTCAGTGGGACTCGAAAACGAGTCTTTGCGCTCCGGGGGTCATTTAACAATGAAATCTTCAAAGTCCTTCGGCGGCAATCTTCGATTTCTCGTGGGCCTGCGGCGGATCTTTGCGCCGCAGGTCAAAGAGGTAACGAAGGCAACGCGACTTGTCCTCACGTCCGCCAGACCTCCGCGCCGAAGTCCCAGCCGCGGCGGGCGGGTTGGCGGATGATGTGCTCCATGCCTTCATGATTCGTGACGCGCATATTGGCGGCGTCCCACTCGATGTCGTGGTTGGTGCGCTGGGCCATCACGCCGACGAGCGACATCTCGGTGAGCCGGGCGGAATAATCAAAATTGGAGCCGGGCAGCGGACCTTCCTCCTTGATCGCGCGGATCCATTCCTGGAAAGGCCCGCCTTTGACACGCGGAATCGTCTTCGCCGGCAGGTTCAGCTTAAACTCCTCCCACAAACTGTCGGGGAGCAGGCGCGGGCTGTCGGGGCGCTCGCCGGTCAGCAAAGTGGTTTTGTTGCCGATCATGAGCATGCCGCTCTTGGGGAACGGCTGCTTGCGGTCCCAGTCGAGCGGCGGCGCAGGATGCTGCCCGCCATCATACCAATGCAGCGCGACCGGCGGCTTGGCCCCGCGTGCGGGGAATTCGAATTTTATGTGCGACGAGCGCGGCACGAATCCTTCGGCGATCGGCTCGAGGTTCTCGACCGTGACGCGCGTGGGGGCGTCGAGATCAAGCGACCAGAACGGCGCATCGAGCGTGTGGCAGGCCCAGTCGCCCAATTCACCGCAGCCAAAATCCCACCAGCCGCGCCAGGTGAGCGGCGCGTAGGCCGGGCTGTATTTGCGTTTCTTCGCCGGCCCGAGCCAGAGATCCCAGTCGAGCGTGGGCGGCGGCTGGGCGGTGGGCGGCGGAAAGGCGGACGGAATGCTGAAGTACGGCCCCTTGGCGAAATCCGGCCCGTCAAACCAAGCATGGACTTCGCGCACTTCGCCGAGGATGCCGGCCTCGTACCATTCCTTGACGAGGCGGATGCCCTCCGTGGTGTGGCCCTGGTTGCCCATCTGCGTGATGACCTTGAAATGGTGCGCGGCGCGGCGGAGCGTGCGGGCCTGCCAGATGTCGTGCGTCAGCGGCTTCTGCACATAGACGTGCTTGCCGAGCTGCATGGAGAGATAAGCGGCCCCGAAGTGGCTGTGGTCCGGGATGGAAACGATCACCGCATCGATCTCCTTGTGCATCTTTTCCAGCATGACGCGGTAATCCTTGAAACGTTTTGCTTCGGGATACTTGGCGAAATTCTTCTCTGCCCGGGCATCATCCACGTCGCAGATGGCGACATAGTTCTCGCCCATGCAGCCGTCGAACGCGATGTCGGCGATGCCACCGCCGCCGATGAACGCGAGGTTCAGCCTGCGGCTGGCCGCCGGGCCGGATTGGGCGATGGCAAAACGCGGCAGCACGAAGAGTGACGCGGCGGCGGCGGAAGTCTGGAGAAACTTGCGGCGGGAAATGGCGGGTGCGGAGTTCATGGGGAGAAAGCAGCCAGTGATTGCTGGTAGGGTGGTACCGCACCGAGTGCGTTCGCCTCGGTGGCCGGGCCCGCCTTGAATGTGATTCGGCGCGCCCAGCGGTCGCGCCCTACCCTCTGCAAAACAAGTCCCGACAACAGCCGGTCATCAAAGGGGCTTGATGACCGGCGCAAAAAACTGCACTTACTCGGGGCGCTTGTACTCCTTGTGCCCTTCTTTTTGCATGATGCCGATTTTGGCGATGAGCTCACCGGCGGCCTTGTTGTCGCCGGCCTTGAAGGCGGCATCAAGCTGGTCGAAGGCCGCGATGGTTTGCTTCATCTTCTCCTGGTAGCCGGCGATGAACGCGTCGCGCTTGTCGGCGGGGATGTCGCGGGCGAGATCGGGCGTGTATTTGAGATTGTTCTGGGCCGCCGCCTTGATGGTGACCATCAGCTCGAGGGAGCTGGCGTTTTGCGCCGGATCGGCTGCCTGCTTGCGCAATTTGCGCCAGGCCTTGCCCATGATATCCATCGATTTTTCCAGTTCGGTCTGCGGATGCTTGGGTTTTTCCTGGGCGGGTTTGTCTTGCTTGGGGGCATCGGTCTGCGCCCGGATGAGGGCGGGGGTCAGCGCAAGGATCAGACTGAAGACAGCGAGGAAGCGGTGTTTTTTCATAGGGGATGGAGGAGTTTGTTTAGGGTGAAGCCCGCCATGAAAACAATGGCAGGCGTTTGCGCAATTTAATTGGCCACAAAAATGGCGGGCTTGGCCCGGATTTTGGTCTTTCGCAGGCGCCAGGCGGCGGCGAACAGACCAAACATCGCGCCGACGCCCAGCGAAGAACCCGCCTGTTCGTGCCAGGCAATGGGCCGGGTGATGACGGGCAAGCCGGCCTCGCGCGCCCGCATCAGCAGCTCGAGATCGAAGGCAAAACCGTTTTCAGCCCATTCATTCTCCACGAAAAAGGAGGCGGGAATCACCTTCAGGCCGCATTGCGTGTCGGGCAATTCCAAGCCGAGGCTGAACCGCACCCACGCGTTGAAAGCCCGGCTGCCGATGCGACGATGCCAGAAACGCGTGACCACCTTGCCCGGCTGATCCGTGCGCACCGCAATGAAAATTGCCGGGGAAGCGGAGTGCCGCGCGGCTTGCAACAGCGCGACAACCTCGGACGCCGGCGCGGCACCATCAGCATCGGCAAAAGCCAGCCAGCGCATGTTTGGCAGGGCGGCCCAACCGACGCGGATGGCGTGCCCCTTGCCATGATTTTCCGGCTGCACGAGCAGCGGCTGGAGAAACGGGTGTTCGCACCGCATCCGATCAATCTCTTTGGCCAGCCCCATTTGCTCCCGGGCGGACGAGCCATCGTCCACGATCTGCAACTGCACTCCACCCGGGCCTTGGGCAAGCTCGGCGCAGAGTTCGGGCAAAAACCCGACCAGCCGGTCGCCATCACGGCAGGTCGGTATCACGAGCAAGGTATCGGAAGGAATCATGCGAAAGGCGGGCCATGGCGGTGCCGTTGTCCGATGGCATCCACCACGAGGCTGGCGACGTCCGGCTGATCGCGCGTGAGCCGGGCGAGTTGGGCGGGGGCCAGCAACATCGCCCCCGTGCTCAGCGCATCGGCCAGGGCCGCGCCCGAGGCCAGCACGAGAGCGCGGGTGGTGGCAGTATTTACCGGCGTCGGACGGGAATCGATGATGTGGCCCGGTTGAAAAAGAAAACCGGAAGCGCCCAGACAAAATGCCCCGGGCAACGCCAGCGGCGCCTTGGCCAGATCGATTTCCAACCACCAGCCAGGACCGCCCAGCCCGCGCAGACTGCTGCCGCCGGCGATGAGACAGCCGTCCGTGATATCCCAGTCGGCCAGCAATGCGGCGGCTTGGTCGAGCGCATAACCCTTGCCGAGCGCACCGAGATCAAGCCACGGCCCGGAGCGAAGTTTGCCAACGATGCCTGCCTCGGGATGCAGACTCACCACCGGACCGGGTGCATCGCCCTCGCCCGGCCCGGGGGCGTCAGCGAGGTGGAGCGGGACTTCCTGATTTTTCGCGGCGAGTGAAGCCCGGCCAATAAAAGCGTCGAAGGCTCCATCGGTCAGGCGCGCGGCTTCGGCCGCCAGCGTCAGGCAGGCGATCGTATCGGGCCCGACGGATATTTCCGCACCGGCGGGTGCGCGGTTGATCCGCGTCACATCACTCGACTCGCGGTAAAAACTCAGCCTGGCTTCGAGCTGATCGATCAGGGCAAAGGCTTCGGCCGCCGCCTGCCGGAGATACGCCGTTTCATGTCCGCCCAGGTGAAAAACAAATTCGGTCGCCATGGCCGAATGCACGCAGGCGGTAAGCCCGGGCGGAAGTTGCAGCCGGAAATTCATCGGGCGGTACACCAGAGGACCACGTTGGGCCGGAGACCGAAAGCCGTGACCGAGGCCGGAAGCGGCGAATCGAACCGGGAATCGAAGAGAACCAGATCGTAGGAGGAAAGATTGGCCGGCGGTGTGGCAAAATAACCGGTCGAAGCCCGATCACGCCAATACCACGGCAACGGCCACGCATGGTCGGGGCTGACCACGGCAATCTTCCGATCGGCCGGCATCGCCGCAACCGCCGTCACCAACCGCGCCAGATCGGCCGACGTGGGCTGATAGACGTACGGATTACGGTCGTCGGCGGCGTACCGGCTGAGCGCCGGAAAATTCCGCCAGACACCCGCAACGACCAGAACAAAAGCGAAAGCCGCCGGAGCGTAGCGGGCGAATCCGCCCGGAAGACCGTCCGCCATCTGCCGCACACCGTAACCGGCGAGCAGCGTCAGGCCCGCATAAGGCGTGAGCAGAAGCCAGGGCGTCTTGTAGGGAATGACGCTGTACAAAAAAAGCAACGTGAGCGTAAAAACCGCGAGGGCGCGCTGGGCCGGATTCGCGCGCCGGGTGAAGGCGAAACCGGCTCCAATCAAGGCCGCGATCAGGAGCAGCGGTTCGCCCCAATGCACACCCTCACGCGTGTGCAGCCAGAGCATCGACCAATAATAGTGCCACGGCTGGTCGTGCGCACTGCCCGCGGCGCGAGCCGTGTAGTTGAAGTAAGAGAGAATCCCGTCCGCCACGCCCGTCCAACGGGTGAAAAAGGCGGAATAGAAAATGACGTAGACGAAGAGCGCCGCGAACAATGCCGCCAACCCGCCGGGCCAGAGCCTCGTCCATTCCGACCCGGGTCGCACCGCCATCAACGCCACGCCCAACGCGGCGAAGTGCAGCACCGATGTTTCCTTCGTCGCCTGCATCAGTCCGGCCAGCGCACCGACAAGCAATGCTCCCGGAAAAGTCGGCTTCTCCCGCCAATGCAGCGCCGCAAAGAACAGCGCCCAGGTGAAAAAACAAAACCAAGCTTCCTGAATGAAACAAGTGTCGTAAATGATCGCGAGCGGCGCAACCGCAAGCAGGGCGGAACCGACAAGCACCGTCGCGCGGCCCAACCGGGCCGCGTTGGCCAAGATGAGCGCGAGCGTCCCGAGTCCGGCGAAAAGCGTGAAGGAGCGCAGGCGGGTTTCGTTGAGCGACGCGGGCGACCAGCCAGAGATTTTCGCTAAGCCAACGGCAGCATAGTACAGAAATGGCCCGTGTTTGTCCGCAGGATCATAGGTGTAGCCTTCGCCACGCAGCAGTTGCCACGTCTGGTAGGCCTGGACCGCCTCGTCGGCGTGAAAGGACCGGCGGCCGATCTGTTGGAAACGCAAAAACGCCGCGCCGACCAGCAGGAGCGCGGCGGCGAATAAAAAGAGCCGGCGACTATGGGCGGGGTCGGCCAAAGACTTCGACCTCGATGTAGTGATTGAGCTGGTTGGCGGTGTTGCCCGCGCTGTACAGGCGGACATAGCGGGCGACGGTCTTGTTCGCCGGGATCACCCGTCCGGTGTTTTTCTCCATATAGGCGGGCGAAGTGCCGACACCAAATCCGGCGGCGTTCTGGTCGTCGTTGTTGAAGAGCGTATGGACGTCCTTCTTGAACTCCGGGTCGTCGGAAACCTGCACGATCATCTGCAGGTAGGCCCGGGCCTGGGAGTGGTAATGCCAGACGGCGATGGCGTAAAGCTCGGCGGACGCGCCGAGATCGATCTGCACCCACTGGAGGCCGCGGTCGAGTTCCACGAAGTAGCCCTCCTCGGATTGTTTTTCTCCGTCGGTGATGAGCGAGAGATCGCCGATGACCGGCGCCGGGTCGGACGAAGTGACCTTTTTTCCCCTGGCGAGATTGGTGACGCCGGCCGGCACCATCACCTGGGGCGGTTTGGCGTTCGGCGCCTCAAGATTCGCGAGCTTGGCCGGGACCGGAGTGCCCGTGAGCATGGGCGGCGGGAACTCGATCTTGAGCGGGGTGAGGGCTTCGTCCGCACGGGCGGCGAGAGCGGCGAGGCACAGCGGGAGGAGGAGGGAGAGTTTTTTCATGGTGGAGGAATCAGACGATGAAGTCGGAGGGTTTGTAGTCGTAGGCGGCCCGGGCGGCGACCGCCGGGTTGACCTGGAAGATGGCGGCTTCGCTCGTGAACGCGTGTTCGGCATCGCAGTTCAGTTTGGCCTGGCCGCGGATGGCGGCAAAGAAATTTTCGAGATGCGGCTGATGGAGCGGCTTGTCGAGGACGATGGGCAGCTCGAAGGCCACGAGCGGAGCCGTTTCGCGCACGTCGACTTTGCCGGGGGCGGGCGGCGCGGCGGCGGCGGCGCTTTTCTTGATGTAGTTGAGCTCGACCCATTTTTCCCAGTCGGATGACGCGCGGTCTTCCCGGAAAATCTTGGTCAGGGAGGGATTCTCGGAAATTTTGACCGAGCCTTCGTCACCCATGAACTGCTCGAAGTAGCCGCCGCCGGCGCTCGTGGTGGTGAGCACCTGATAGAAGGCGCGAACGGTGCCCTCCGGCCGGTCGTATTGGAAGATCGCCATCACATTGTCGTACCATTCGCGGCCCTTGTAGTAATCGACGCCTCCGGAAGCGATGACGCTCGTGGGGCTGCACTCGAAAAACCAGTTGAAGACGTCGATCTGGTGGGCGCCGAGATCGGAGATCGGCCCGCCGGAAAGATCGCGAAACCAGCGCCAGTTGCGGAACTGGTGCATATCCTTGAAACCGTATTTTTTCAGGACATCGGCGGGGATCTCGGCGCTCTTGGGCCAGCCGGCATCCGGCGTGACGGCGCGGTTCCACTGCGCGTTGGCATTGGTGAGACGGCCGGGCAGACGGGCTTTCTTAATAATGTTGTCGAGCGCGTGGATATAACGCGGGTTGCTGCGGCGCTGGTGGCCGATCTGGCAAAGCTTGCCGGACTCGCGCATGGCGCGGACCATCGAGCGGGCGCCCTCGACGGTGTTCGACATCATCTTCTCGCAATAGACGTTGAGCCCGGCCTTGAGGCAGAGCGTGGTATGCGGAGCGTGCCAGAAATCCGGCGTCGCGATGACGACGGCATCGAGGCCTTTTTCCTTGGCGAGCATGTCCTCGATATCGGAGTAAGCCTCGACCTTGAAGCCCGCCTTGCCCAGGCGGTTCTGGCCGTAAGTGCGGCTGAAGGACCAGATGTCGCAGACCGCGCGGAAGTTCAGCCCGGGAATTCCGAGCATGGCGTCGAGCAGCACGCGGCCCTGCACGCCAAGACCCACGAGGGCGACCTGGAGCGCATCGGCTTTCGGCGTTTGCGCGCGCAGGATGGCGGGGGCGCCGAGCAAAATGCCGCCGCCCACGAGCAGGCCGGCTTTCACAAATTCGCGCCGGTTGACATCCGGCGCGGGAGAAGGAGGAGTCGAGGATTTCATCGGAAGGTTTACCAGCGTTTGGTCAGGGCAAAGCGGTCGTGCCGGGCGAGCCGGAGGGCGGCGACCACGAGCAGCAGGTGGATGCCGAGCCAGGCCACGCCGCCACTCTCGTTGATCAGCACGAGGCCAAAGGTGAGGCTGACATAAATCAGGCCGTGGATAAAAAGCGAGGTGCGGGTGGCGATGCCGAGCACGAGCGTCAGGCCGGCGATGATCAGCGCGTAACCGAGCAGGGCGCCGTAAGGCTTCAGCAGGAAGGCGGGCAGCAGCGGCTCGGCGGCGAACTTGGATTGGAGCGCGGCGGGAATGCCCTGATAATATTTCAACGCGTAAACCTTGTGCTCGACGGCAACCATCGTGCCGTTGATGTCGGGCTGCCCGAATTCATCGAGGAGCGGTTTCTGCTCGGAAACCTTGCCGGCAAATTTGTCGAGCCCGGTCACGATGGCGCGCATGCCCAGCCAGAGACGGAGCAGCAGGAAGGCGCAACTGGAGGCGTAGGCCTCGAGTCCGCAGCCGGATTTGGGTTCGGATTCAGGGGTGTCGGTGTTCATGACGTTGGGTGCTGAGATATTTCGATCAGGAGAAGCAGGGGGCCTCACAGAGGCTCGATGAACAAATTGCGGAACTCAATCGGAGTCCCGTGATCCTGCAGGCCGATGCGACCGGAGCGGGCCATGTCCTTGTAAGCCTTCGTGAATTTGTTCGCGGTGCCGTCGGGGTTGCGCCCGGCCTCCTTCCATTGGTCGAGATTCACCTTGTTGAGTTCCTCGCCGTTCAACACGATGGTGATCTTGCCGCCCTTGGCGATGATGACGTAGCGATACCACGCACCGGGTGTGATCGGCACCTGGCGGGCGGGCGCGGCGACATCAAAGACCGCCCCGACGAGATGCACGGGCTTGTCGTCATCGCCCTGAAGAATCTGGATCTCAATGGAATTCTGGAGCCAGTCGGCAATGTCACTGGCGCGAAGCAAGACGCCGCTGTTGGATTTCTCCTGCGTGCGGAATTCAAGCGAAACGGCGAAGTCGCCGTAGCTTTCCTTGGTCCATAGATCACCCTTGGCGGGGGCGCCGGCAGCGCGGGTCGGCGCGAGCACGCCGTCGGCGTTGAAAGCCCAGGCCCCCGGCTGCATCTCCGCGTTGCTGAGATCGCGGGCAAACAGGGGCTGCGGCGCCGGCCAGCGTTGAGAATCTTTGCCGCGACCGGGGGCAAACACCGCATGGACATCGGCGCTGAAGCCGGGAGGGGTGGCGGCGGAAGATTTATCATCACCCCGCACGGTTTGAACCAGCGGGCCGGCCAGCAATACGGCGCCCAGAAACAGTGAGGAAATGTTTTTCATGGTGAAAATGTCCGCAAGAGGATCAGTAGACGCGGTAGGATTTGCGCAGGAAGCGATCGGCCGCAGGCAGGTTGGCGCAGGTCATTTTCGCTGAATCCCACTCGATGGGCTGGCCGGCGCGAATGGCGACGTTGCCGAGCAGCACGAACTCGGTGAGGTCGACGGAGTGGTCGATGAAATTGGAACCGGGTGCGGGGCCCAGGCCTTTGCAGGCGGCAATCCATTCGAGATGGGGATTGGCTTTGGGCACGCGGGGGATCGTGCGCTTGGGCCGGTCGGTGAACGCCTTCATGCGCTCCTCCGGGATGAGGCGCGGCGCGGCGTTGTAGTCGTCGGTGTCGTAGATGACGCCCTTGTCCCCGAAGATGAGCGAGCCGCCATCGGAAAGCTTGCCGGCGGACCCGAGTTCCTTCGGCACGGGCGGCTTGTTGCCACCATCGTGCCAGACGGCTTTGACCGGCGCGCGATTCCCCCGCTGCGGAAACTCGTAGGTCACGACCGACGACCGCGGGCAACTGACCTCGGTGGAACCTTCGCTGACCGCGCTCACCCGGCAGTTGCCGCGGAGATCAAGCGCCCAGAAGGCAGCGTCCATGATGTGGCAACCCATGTCGCCCAGCGCACCGCAGCCGTAATCCCAAAAGCCGCGCCAGTTAAAGGGCATGATTTTGCTGCTGTAGCCGCGTTCCGGGGCGACGCCCTGCCAGAGATTCCAGTCCACGGTGTCGCGGCCGGGCTCGGGGTCGGGAATCGGCACGCCCTGGGGCCAGATCGGACGGTTGGTCCAGAAATGCACCTCGCGCACCGTGCCAATCACTCCCGCCTCGATCCACTCCTTGGTAAGACGTGTTCCTTCATTGGCGTGGCCCTGGTTGCCCATCTGGGTCACCACGCCGTACTTGGCTGCGGCAGCTTTCAGGATGCGCGCCTCCGCAATGGTGTGCGTGAGCGGTTTCTGCACGTAAACGTGTTTGCCCAGCTCGATCGCCATGAGTGCGATCGGGAAATGCATGTGATCGGGCGTGGTCACCGTGACCGCATCGATGCGATCTCCCATCTCCGCCAGCATTTGCCGGTAATCCCGATAGCGAGGCACCAGCGGCAATTCGGAAAAAGCCCGGCCCCCATTAATAAAATCGACATCACAGAGCGCCACAATCTCCTCGTCGAGGCAGGCCATGGTGTCGCTGTAGCCCTTGCCGCCGATCCCGATGCAGGCGACGCGCAGCTTGCGGCCGTCGTTGACCAGATTTTTGAAACGGGACGGGGCGGCGGCGTTTTCATTGGCCAAACCACGGGGCAGCAGGCCGGCAGCGAGAGCCGCGAGCGAGGCGGTCTGCAAAAAATGGCGGCGGGTGACGGGGGATTGGGTGGGAGATTTCATCGAAAGCCTGAGGTGGACCCCGACGAACGGGGGCGCACCGGGAGCAGAAGGCACGCAACCGGAATTAATCCGCCTAAGACGGGCCAATGGCAATTTCAAATCCACCCGCTCAGCCGGTAATATTCAGCGGGATAATGTAACCTGATGGGGACACCCCCTGTTGTTGGGGATGCAGGCCGTTTTGTGCCGGCGGCAGGAGCGGGCCTGATTTTGCCTTCGGGCGACTTGTGTTTTCACCAGCCAGCCACAAGTTCCAGCCACCATGTCACGACACGATGCCTCTGCCGCAGACAATGCCCTCGACCGCCTGCCCAAGGCCAGGCTGAACCGCGAGAGTTTGCGCGAGGCACTGTCGTTGGCGCGTTATGTGCGGCCTTATCGCCGGAGATTTTTTGCCGGTCTCACCACCTTGTTTTTCAGCGCGGGCTGCGGCCTGGCCTTTCCGTTTCTGGCCGGAGCCTTGATCGATGCGGCCCTTCGGCCCGGTGGGGCCGGTCTGCCCTTATTCGGCGCCCTCAGCCTGAATCAGGTGGCGTTGATTTTGGTCGGCACCGTCTCGCTGCAAGCCCTCGCCTCCTTTAACAGCGCGCTCTCCTTCAATCGCGTGGGCCAGAGCGCTCTCGCGGATCTCCGGCGCGAATGCTACCAACGCCTGATCGCCCTGCCTATGTCCTTCTTCGGCCAGCGCCGGGTCGGCGAACTGACCAGCCGCGTCTCCACCGACATCGCGCAGATCGAGGGGGCGTTGATCGACGCCCTGCCCCAGCTCTGCCGCCAGTCGGTGTTCCTGACCGGTGGACTCATACTGATCGCGGTCACTTCCGGTCGTCTGACCGCAGTGATGCTCAGCTCCCTGCCGGTGCTGATCGCCGCCGCGGTATTTTTTGGCCGGCGTCTGCGCCGCTATTCGCGGCAGACCCAGGATCAGCTTGCCGCGACCAACACGATTGTGGAGGAAACCTTGCAGGCCATCGCCAGCGTCAAGGCCTTCGCCAACGAAGCGTACGAACTCCACCGCTATGAGTCCGCCAACGCCCGGGTGCTCGCCGCGGCACTGAGCGCGGCGCGCTGGCGGGCGGTGTTCGTCGCCTTCTTTATTTTGGCCCTCTTCGGCGGCATTGTGATCGTGCTCTGGTTCGGCGCCACCTTGCTCCAAAGCGGCGGCATCAGCGCGGGCGAACTAACCCGTTTCGTTCTCTACACCACGTTTGTCGGCGGGGCGATGGGCCAGTCGGCCGAGTTGTTCAGCCAGATTCAAAAAACCGTGGGCGCCACGCAGCGCGTCCGCGAACTCTTGCGCGAAACCACCGAGCACGATCAGGATGAAACAAAGATCTTGGCCCCGGCCGACCTGCCGGTCCGGTTGCGCGGCGAGGTGAACTTTGCGTCGGTGAATTTCCGTTATCCGGCCCGGCCGGAAGTCCAGGTGCTGCATGCCCTCAGCCTGGCGGCGCGTCCCGGCGAACGGATCGCGCTCGTGGGACCGAGTGGCGCGGGCAAATCCACCGTCACCGCCCTGCTGCTGCGTTTCTACGAGCCGGAGAGCGGACACCTCCTCATCGACGGACGCGAGGCCCGCGTCTATCCGCTGCACTGGCTCCGCGGACAGATGGCGATCGTGCCGCAGGACGTGCTGCTCTTCGGCGGCACCATTGCCGAGAACATCGTCTACGGCCGGCCCGGCGCGGACGAAACCGCGATCCGCGAAGCGGCCCGGCAGGCCAATGCGGATGAATTCATCCGCGCGTTTCCCGAAGGCTACGCGACGGTGGTGGGAGACCGTGGAGTCAAACTTTCCGGCGGGCAACGCCAGCGCATCGCCATCGCCCGGGCGATTCTCAAGAATCCCGCCATCCTGATTCTCGACGAAGCCACCAGCTCCCTCGACAGCGAAAGCGAGCAGCTCGTGCAGGGAGCGCTCGACCATCTGATGCAGGGCCGCACCACCTTTATCATCGCCCACCGGCTGGCAACCATCCGCAACGCCGACAAAATCGCCGTGATCGAGTCAGGCCGCGTCGTCGAACTGGGCACGCATGATGAACTGTCCGCGCGACCCGACGGCCTCTACCGCCGGCTCAGCTCGCTGCAATTCGGAGTGATGCCCGTGCATGCAGGTTGATGGAAACGGCGCGACCCCGGCGCGTCGGGCACCGACCGGCACGCTCACTCCTTCAGACTGCGAACGCCCGAACACGAGAGGCCCAGCTCGCGGGCCATCACCCCTTCTCCCGTCGTCACGGTCGGGCTGTCGGTGTGCAGTTCGAGCACCACTTTGCCCTGATCGGCCGGCAACGGCGGCAGCGTGATCCATTCCCGCTGGGTACCGATGGGGCCGCGCCAGACAACGCGGCCTTGGTTGCTCACCTGCATGTCGCGCGCTGTGACGCCCCGCACTTCCAATTGAAGCTGCACTTGGGCCACCTTGGGCCACACCAAGACGGTGAGCCCGCCATCCTGTCCGCACCACGCCCAACGGCGCTTCCAGTTTTCATCCGCCACGTACCAGCGGTCGTCCGAAATCAGCGCCTGCCGGTGGGCCCAGGTGCTTTGCGCCGGCAGGTCATGCGGACGCGCGGGCCCGAACCACAAGGCCTGCACGCCGGTCAGGACCGACAGGTTGCCCAGCAGCAGCCACAAAAAAAACGCCCGGTTCCGCACGGCCCGCACATTGAAAGCCAGCGTCAGCGGCAACAGCACCCGGGTGGCCGCGTTCGGCAGACCTTCCCACACCGCCCCGCCCAGGCAAAACATGAGCGCCACATAGACGAGGCCGGTTCGCCACCACGGACAGTCTTTTTTCGGCTGGGAAAGCAGGTACGCGGCCTGCACCAGCAGGGCGATGTGCTCGAACCCGCAGCGCACGATCAGCCAGGGATCGTTCGCCAGCGTATCGGCGGCCGTGAGCTCCCGCCAGTGGCCGAACCAGCCGGCCAGCGGCCACCAGTTGAAATTCCGCAGTCCCGCGCCCGACGCCCCAAAAACCTGCCGCACATAAATCACCCAGAATAAAATCGGCGTCACCGCCAGGGCGAGCCAGCCGGTCGTTTTCCAGGAAAGCCCCGGTTGCACCCGCGTTCCGGGCAGTAACGCGACCGCCCCCAGCACACTCGTTTCCCGCGCCAGCCCTGCGAGACCGAGCAGCCCCGCCGACCATCCGGTCCGGCCCCGTTCCGCCAGCATCACCGCCCCGGCCAGCAGCAGCAGCGCCGCGAGATCGGTCAGCGCGCACCGCACGGTGGACAGCACTCCCGCCCCAAACAGCAGGCCGGCCCACGCCAGCACCGCCCGCCAGTCCGCCGCCGGAAACACACGCCACAGCAAGGCTGCCAGCCCGAACCACAGCACGACATTGAGCGCCGCATAACAATGCGCCACCAATACCGGTTCACCGCCGCCGAGGCACCAGGCCACCGCGCCGAGCAAAATTCGCCGCGCCCGGTATCCCGCGTCGTCGAGCGTCGTCGCCAGGGCCGGATCACGCAGCCCCGGGCTCGTCGCCACCTGCACATAATAGGCTCCGTCGTAGCTCCCGCGTTCATGATGAAGGTAGAGCGGCCCGTCGCGGAGAACCGGCACTGTGGCGGCCCCCATCCTCTGGTCCATCTGCAGAAAATACGTGAACCCATAATACGGATGCCAGAAACGGCCGGCCAGAAAAACAAACCCCACCAGCAACGCGATTCGCACGAGGCGCCACGCCGTCACCGGTGTCATTGCGAGGGGTTTGAATCGGGCCAGCATCCCCGCGACAACAAACCGTCAGTCCAACCAAGGCAATCCCCGAGAGGAGCCCGCTGCAAAGCCGGCGGGCTGCAGTGCCCCGCGCCAGCCCGGGCATTTCGCACTCAAACCAAGAAAAATTTTAGGACACAGAGGCGGCAGGAGGGGCACTGAGGTCACAGAGCGCGACACCAAGACCCCAGCTTCGGATTCGGCTCTTTCTTCACCTTATGCCTCTTTCGGGTTGAGTTGCGGAATCAATGCTCCAATGGCACTCAACCATAGAATGAGGCCCGTTCCAAGGCAGCCAACCGGCGCCTTCGGACCATACTTTGCCATCAGCGGATACAACACCGCCACCAATATCAGGGCCCCGCCGGTGAGATAGTGCCTGCGGACTCTAAACGCCATGCCGAGCGGAAAGAAATGCACGCCTACAATGAGGATCACTGAAGGAATAATCCACTCCCAGTGGCCTGCTTTCTTTAGCAGCGTGCTAACGATGAAAATCAAAACCCACTGAATCGCATTGACGACATTGAAGATCCGGCCGGCTCTTTTGCTCGCGGGGGACTCAGCCTCTTTCGCGTATGCAACACGATTATCGCGAAACTGCTTAACGGCGGCGAGAAGGATTGCCACGGAACATGCGGCGATCGCTCCCAGCATCCCAAACTTCACGCCATACGCTCCAAGAGACCAAACAACCAGCCAACAGCCACCGAACACCGAAAAGAACATCGAGCCGATCGCGCGGCTGGCCCTGGATGCTGATTGGACCTCAGCGGTATTTTTTTCCGTTAACATGATGTTTCGAGTTTTGGGCGAAGGTTACCGATGGGGCACGCGCGGGCGAGCGTGGAGTGAGCCCTTTTGAAAAACGGAAGATGGTGAGCGCAGATGGCACATGCGATTTAGGTCACATCCAGCGCATTGTTCTCCGGCCGTCTTGGATCGGCTCTTCCCGGCTCATCTTAGAATAAACGGTGAACTGTTGGCTTCGGGCCAAAGGCGAACATACTTTTCTTCGCTTCGCTTCCGATAGGCTGCAGCGGAGAGAGGCAGTTTAGCCGGCGCACTCAAACCCATCACTTCTTCAAAACAGGCGTCGGGACTAGACGTAATCACGAACAGATTCACGACGCCTCCTCCGATATCATTCCCATCAACAACGCCCGTCCGCAATTTTTCCTCCAATCGAGCTTCAAGCGCCATAACGCGCTCAAACTCCTTTGGGCTGTCGCCGTTGAATTCAAATACGAGTTGATATTCTTCTTCGCTCATTTCGTCAGCCGATCGTTACAACTCAGCCGACGACCGGCGAGAGCAAACAAAACCCTTCCGGGCTGAAACTGAATCTTGAGCGTGGAGCGCCATGGGCGATTTAGTCCGAACCAAGGTCGTTGGCAGTGGTGGTCAGCCTTCTTCAATAGTCATCGCGAAAACGCGAACACCACAGCAAACCCGACAACCGCTACTGCCAACAGGCCGACTGATACCATCCCGTTAGACGGCATGGCTGCTAATAGTGCCAAAGCACTCGTTCCAACACAGCCGATGAACCCGACGCCATGCATCGTAATCGTCAACCAACCGCGCTTACGGGTGACCGGGCGCGAAATGTCGTTTTCGTCGTGAATCATAAAATTTGGCTGGGTTGCATTTTCATTGCTGGATCAACGCCCCATATCAGCCACGCCCGCCGAGCGGGCAAGCCGTCTCTTTTGAAATACTGGGCCATGTTGAACGGAAACATCATCGACGATTTAGGTGAGATCAAGGGCGTTCGCTGTGGCTGTTGTTCGCCCTTCTGCTTCATCTTTCTTGTCTTCCTTTACAGGGCTCCAGTCGCATGAAAAGCCATATGACCAGTCCGACCAAGGCGTAGGCGACGACGAATGAAATGATCGCAGTCGGGAAACCAAATCCCTGGGCCAGAGCGATGGCGGCAATAGCCACACCCGCGAAAGTCAACAGCGCTGCGACCGTATTGTGCTTGGGTACGAGCCGCGAAACACCTGAACAACGAGGACAACGGTATGGCGACCTCCGCCTGATGATCATCAGGCGCGCTGGATTCGCAGGCGCTTTACAGTGAGGACAGGTGTTCATTGCAGTCTGACTCTTGGCGAACGGTGTCATTCACCGCAACTGGGTTGAGCTTTTGCGGAGGCGGTCATTGCAGGAAGCAGACACGATAACTTTTTGGGAATCAACCCGTGAGTGTACGGGGTTGAGTTTTCGTCCGTTGTTTTTTTACCGGGCGAAAACTCAAGTCAGTTTAGACTCAGCAATGTTCCGGTCGAGGCGGCCCAAGATCCTCACCGGCCGCTGCCGCGTTGTTTGATCCGGTCGAAGCCGACCGCAACCAAGAGGATCAGTCCGCTGGCGATCATTTGATCGAAGCTCTGCATATTCATCAGATTCATCGCATTTCTGACCGTGCCCATGATCAGCACCCCGGAAATAACATGGCTGATCTTTCCCACGCCACCGGTCAGCGACACGCCACCCAATACACAGGCGGAAATGACATCCAATTCGAGGCCTTGTGCGACGGTGGGCTGACCACTGGTCATCCGCGAACACAGGACAATTCCCGCAAGCGCGGCCACCACACCTTGCAGCGTAAAGATGATGATCTTTATCTTGTCCGTGGCGATACCCGCCAAGCGGGCCGCGTCCGGATTTCCACCCAGCGCCAGGGTATTGCGACCGTAGATTGTCCGCGAGATGAGAAATCCAAAAACAATAAAACAACCCAAGCCGATCCAAACCGGCACGGGCAATCCCGCCCAATAGGTGTTACCCAGCAGGAAAAAGTTTTCGTTGATCACGCCAACCGACTTCCCATCGTTCACCTTGTAGCCGATGCCACGAACGATCTGCATCGTCGCGAGCGTGGCGATCAAGGCGTTGACCCCGCCTTTGGCGATCAGAAGTCCGTTGCTCAATCCTACGACGGCGCCGACGGCCAATCCAGAGAGAACTCCCACCGAAACGCTGCCAGTCTTGTTAATAACCATGGCCGCCACCACGCCGGCGCAGGCGACCACCGAACCAACCGAAAGATCGAACGCACCAGCCGCCAAACAGAACAGCATGGTGCAGGCAATCATGCCAATGGTGGATACCTGGAGCAAAATGCTCTCCATATTCACCCACGAGGAAAACCCCTTCACGAAAACCGAGCAGGCGGCAAAAAGCAGTGCGAAGACCAGCAGCATGCCGGCGCGCTCCCAGAACAGTTGAAATCCATTAATACGGTTTTTCATTTGAGGAAAATTAATTGCCGCCAGGCAACGCGGCGCGGAGCACGGATTCTTCCGTAGCGGTCCCCCGGTTGAATTCGCCCGACAACGCACCGCCGCGCATGACGAGAATACGGTCGGCGAGGCCGAGCACCTCGGGGAGTTCGCTCGACACGAAGAGCACGCCGACGCCGGACGCGGCGAGTTTCTGAACAATGCCGTAGATCTCGCTCTTGGCGCCGACGTCGATGCCGCGCGTGGGTTCGTCGAGCAAGATGACCTTCACTCTCTCGGAGAGCCAGCGGGCAAGAATGGCCTTCTGCTGGTTGCCGCCGGAGAGAAAACCGATGGCGGTGGCGAGCGTCGCGGTCTTGATGCCGAGCGAGGCGACATGTTTTTCCGCGTTGGTGCGCTCCCAACCGGTGTTGAGCACAAAACCACCCGCGGCGTGGTGTCGCCGGGCGGAAAGATTGATGTTCTCCTCGACGGATAGCACGGGTACGATGCCGTCGCGCTTGCGATCCTCGGGACAAAGCACGAGCCCGGAGTTGATCGCGGCGCGCGGGGTCGTGTGATCCGACACCACGCCGCCGAGACTGATGGTGCCGCCCTTGCGCTCCTCCGCCCCGTAGATCAGACGCAGCAATTCGCTGCGACCGGCTCCAACGAGACCGAACATGCCGACGATCTCGCCCTGGGCCACTTGCAAGCTGACCGGAGCCGTGACTCCGGGGCCGGTCACACCTTGCACCGCGAGCGCACAGGCGCCATGGGGGCGCGGCGAGTAATTGAACACATTCTTCAGATCGCGCCCGACCATCGAGCGGATGATCTCGTCGACGGTGAGCCCCGCCATCGTGTCGAACGTGCGGATGTGCCGGCCATCGCGCAGAATCGTGACGGCATCGCACACGGCAAAAACCTCGTCCATGCGGTGCGTGACGTAGAGGATGACATGACCGCGGGACTTGAGGTCGCGGATGACGGCAAAGAGCCGCTCGACCTCGCGGGAGGAAAGGCTGCTGGTCGGTTCGTCGAAGGCGATGACCCGCGCGCCGCGAGAAAGCGCCTTGGCGATTTCCACCAACTGGCGCTGCGCGATCGGCAGATGACCGACCTTCGTGTCGGGATCGATCTCCTCGCCGATCCAGGCAAGGTGCTTCAGTGCCTCGGCGCGGAGTTGTTTGCGATCCACGATGCCGCCCTTCGCGGGCAGGTGACCGAGGAAAAGATTTTCCGCGACCGACATTTCCGGGACGAGAAAAAGCTCCTGATAAATCACGGCGATCCCGGCTGCGAGCGCGCCGGCGGTGTCGGCGAAGACGTGCGGCGTGCCGTCGATCTGCAGCAGGCCGGCGGTCGGCGAGTAGGCGCCGCTCAGGATTTTCAACAGCGTGGACTTGCCCGCGCCGTTCTCGCCCATGAGCGCGTGCACGCGACCGCCCTCGGCCGTGAACGAAACCCCATCGAGCGCACGGACGCCGGGAAATTCCTTGGTAACCGAATCGAAGACAAGGCGGGTGGGCATGACAGGGAAAGCTTTAACCTGAATATTTCATGCCTAAAGACGCCCAATCCTTTTCACAGAGGGCACAGAGGCTGACACAGAGGGAGAAGGAGTATACAAGGCGCGAGAGGTTCTCACGCTCATGAGCCGACGTGAACGTCACATCCGGAGCTTGGGTCTTTGTGTTTCGCTCTGTGCCCTCTGTGTTCCTCCTTCTGTCTCTGTGTCTCAAGAATTTCATGGCTTGGGTGTGAAAGGCGGAGCGAATATTGATTATTCAATCGCATCGTCCTGGCTCAGCGGATGCCCTGCTCCTTGAGCGTCGCGGCAAAGTTGGCGCGGTTGATCAGCACGCCGACGGTACGGGTGTCGAGGGCCGGCTCCTTGCCTTCCTTGACCCAGAGATAAAGCATCCTGGCAGTCTCGTAGCCGTGCTGGCGGGCGGAGAGCAGCGAGGAGGCGAAGAAACCCGTGGGCCTGGACTTCTCGAACTCGGCGATGCAATCGGTGCCGTTGATGCCGATGCCAATGACATTGTCGGCATTGAAGCCGCGGCCTTCGGTCGCACGCACCGCTCCGAGCACGGCATTGTCGTTCATGCCGCAGATGAGCCAGTGTTTCACCTCGGGATGCTGGGTGAGGAGAACGTTGGTGGCGTCGAAGGAGCCGGGAATATCGGTGGTCTTTTGCGGAGCCTTGAAGATTTTGTCCCTGGGGAAGCCGGCGGCAACCAGCGCGTCGATGGCGCCGTCAGTGCGGTCCTTGGCGGTGTCGAGTTCCTCAAAGGTCACGGCGCAGACGGCGGTGTCGGCGGCGGGAAAATTCCGGGCCTTCATCTCGGCGGCGAGCGCGGTGCCGACGGATTCGCCGATCTTGCGGGCGGAAATGCCGAGGTAATGGACATTTTCCATCGGCTTGCCGTCAGGATTGAGGAAACGGTCGTCCACCGACATGACCTTGAGCCCGCGCAGCTTGGCCTGGGCGACGATGGAGGGCCCGAGACGCGTGTCGGGCGTGCAGACCACAAAACCCTGCGCGCCGCCGGCGGCGAGATTGTCGATGGCGGAAAGGAGTTTCTCGCCGTCGGGCGCCCCGATCTTCACGAGCTCGAAGCCAAATTCCCTGGCGGCCTGGTCGGCGAATTTCCACTCGAGCTGGAACCAGGGCTCCTCTGGCTGTTTGACGAGGAAACCGATCTTGACGGCCTGGGGCGGGGCGGCGGGGGCCGCAGTGCCGCCGGATTGCCTGGAGCAACCGGCCAACAAAGCCAGAGCGAGGGTGACGAGGGCGGGAAAAAAGCGGGGCGGCAGTTTCATGGGAAAACCAGAGTGCAGATTTTAGCCATGCTAGGGAGACAAAAAATTAATTTATGACCGAAGAAATCGGCAACGGCGGAGTTTGTGAACGGAAGCCGGCTGGTTTATCCGCCGGAGCGGCAGGCCATTTCTTTCCTGAATCTGCCCGGCAACAAATTCTTCACAATCTCCCCGGGCCAGGCGCCCGGGCAATGCGTGAAGTACCTGCGGCAAAACCAACCTCTCCCCGCTTCAGCCACGACCGGCGCTTGCTCAAGATGACGTGGTTTAGTCTGACGATTTCATACTCAAAACCTCCCGATCCTTTTTCACAGAGGGCACAGAGGCTGGCCCAGAGGAAGAAGGAGTGTACAAGGTGTGGGAGGTTTTCACGCGGCTAAGCTGGCGCGAACGTAAAATCCGCAGCTTGAATTTGTATTTCCCGCTCTGTGACGTCTGTGCGCCTCTCTCCGCCTCTGCGTCCCAAGAATTTCCTTGGTTTGAGGGTGAAATTTCCGGGCTAGTCTCTGGATGGAAAAATTCCCCCGGTGAATCGGTGTGATGACTGGACCAGAGGTTGATTTGATCCGTCGGGGAAGACGCCTTCGCTCCTGGGCAAGGCCACAACTCGTGCAGGCCAACCGCAGTTTTCTTGCCATGCCCGATCGCGCCGAACTCATCGGCAACGTAAATTATAATATTTGCTGACCCTTTTTTTCTTCGCCATGCGCGCTAGATCGCCGGCACGCTACCTAATAAGCGGGCTTTTAATATTCTTACCTTGCAATAAATCGGAATTCACTCTGCCGGCACCGAAAACCGATTCACGCAGCACAGAAATCACGTTTACTGGTTCAAGAGAACCTTTGATGGTCACTCTCTCAATCGCACCAAGTTTGTCCACTTCGTACCAAACAGATTGAAATTCTTTAGCCTCAACGTTCGAGGTAATAATCGATTGGTCAGCTAATTCTATCAATAATTTCCCGGTGGCTTCGTCCAAACCAGCAACCTTTAAACGCGATACGGTTTCAACATTTTGTTCATGGGACCTGAAAAATAGGGCTAAACCGGTATTCCCGGCCGATGAGAAATGAACCGAAAGAAGTTTGCGCGCTATAAGGATAGTATCATCAGCGTTTGGTTGATGACTTGAAACCGGTTTTCCCGAAACATCCTTAAGTACAGCATTTATTGCGGCAATAGAATCGATTTCGATGAGGGTTTGAGTTTTCTTGCTGATCCAAAAATTCCTTGGGCTCGATTCATTTCCGCCTTCAAGGGTAAAACCAACACTGAAGTCCAATCCTTTATCAGTTATCCCAAACGGGCTCCATTCCTGAAAATATCCTCCCACAATCCTTGGCGCCTCAAAGTGAGCGAACCCTCCAGAGTCAGCGCCAAAAACACTGCCAATAAAGATCAGCCCCAATAGGATATTTTTCATAATTGAATGTATTAGTTGGTGACCGTGAGGGTCAATATCTTGGTGCCAGTGCCAAGGTACGATCCGGCGTGATAGGCAACACTTTTCAGGACATGTCCTGGAACCAAATCACCCAAATGGAAGAGATTATTCGATTCGTCATACTGGCGCAAAGCGACCGGTATTCGTTCACCGAACTGTGCCTACAGTTCGGCATCAGCCGCAAAACCGGCTACAAACATCTGGCGCGGTACGCCGCCGCCGGATTGCCCGGGCTGGCCGCGCGCAGCCACCGACCGCACCAGTTTCCCCAGCGGATGAAAAAAAAGATACAAGGTCGGAAATGTTATAATCTATGCGCAGCTCCGGGGACTTCTTAGGCACGGTGATAACATCAGGTACGATTTTCATATTTTCTGAGGATTGGCGACGCAGTCTATGCTCAACGCGTGAGCGCAACCGCCACGTGGCGACTGAAGGCAGGAATGGACAGGCGAAGCAGGCCGCCGCCGTGCTCGATCACTTGCGGCGGCGCGGGAATACCCTTGATCGTGTCCCACCAGGTGACGGTCCATTTCCCGGCGGCAACATCATCAAGCAACAGCGTGCCGCCAACCGGGGCCGGCGAGGCCAGGGCGAAGACGCCGGTACGGTGCCAGAGCCAGACAGCCAGGAAATCTTCGCTGCGCTTCCCGATGGCGGCGAGAACCGGCACGGGCAGATCGGTCGCGATCTGATCGAGCTGGAACCAGTCTTCCGCCCCAGGATTTTCCACGACGAGGGTCTGCGGACCGGCCGGAACCTGGAAGGTCAGTTCGAAAGGATTGTCCCAACGGGGCGCATCGGGCGCGCCGGCCGCCCAGGCTTTCCCGGCAAGAATTTTTCCGCCCGCCGACAGGCGAATGGCCGTGCCGTTGCCGCCCATGCCGGTGACCCGGGCGCGCAGCGTCGTTGCCCGGGGAAAATCCAGATGATACGTCGCCCGTCCGGGGAAACCTTCCGCCAGGCTTTGGGGCGAGCCGACATAGATGCGGGGGATGTCCGCCACCTCCACCGGCACGCGGCCATCGAGCGGCAGGGTGAAATCCGGAGCGGGACGTTTCTGCCAGTCGTGACTAGGCTCGATAACAAAGGGAACCTGTTCGGCACATTCCACCCGCGGGGAAAAGGGCTTGAGCCCCGCGCGCAAACCCAAGCGGGTCCCGGCGAGGAAACGGGCTACGGCCCCGAGTTCCCCGAGCCGGCCGACCCGGACAATTTTCTCACCGACCCAGGGTTGGGCGGGATAATGACCCGGGCCAAAAAGACTGGCCCACACGGGCGGCACGATGGCGATGCCGGAATTTTTCTGCCCGTCATTCAGCGGCGCATGGTCATCACCGGTCTCCCCGTAGAAGACGGGCCGGTTGAGTTTCTCGAAGGGCGCACTGAAGGTGAGCGGACCGGAAAGAATCGCGTAGGGATAAAGGTGGGGCTGAAAATAATCCATCCGCGCAAAAATGGGACTGCGGAGATTCTCCGTGCTGGTGGTGACAAGATGGCCATAGACGTCGACGGAGCGAAGGTAGTCCGCCATCATGGAGTGCCATGCGGCGACGGTTTTTTCCTCGTGCGCGAGGTGGATCGGATCCACCCAGTGCACCTCGTTGAAGAGTTCCCATGCGAGCACCGCCGGCGAATATCCCCAGCGGGCGACGATGTAGCGGTACTTCATCCGCGTGATCTCCATGGCGTGGGGCGAAGTGAAAAAGTCAGCGGGGGTTTGCAGAAAACCCTGCGGGTGGGCGGCGTTCCAAGGATTTGCCGCCCAGTTGGCGTTCACCGCGGTGGAAAATTGCCCGTGGTGCTGGAGGACAAACTGGAAATACACGCCGGCATTTTCCGCGCCGGCCACAATCCGATCCCAATCCCGGGCCACGCGCAGATCAAGCCGGCCGGGCGGCGGCGAATCGCCAAAATTCTCCGGCAACCAGTCGAGGTTCAACCCGTCCCAATGGGCCATCCAGATGCGCGTCCAGTTGAGACCGGCGGCGGCAAACTGCGGCAGGGTCCGCTCATAAAATCCCACCGGCTCCTCGCCCGCCCAGGCCAGATTGGCCCCGACGGGCGCATAACCCTCTCCGCGGCCCCTCAGAACAAAGCGGCCGGGATCGACCGGATCGAGCCCCACCGGCGGCAACGCTTGCGCGGACTCAATCCTCAGTACCCGGGGAGAAACCAATTTGGCCTCCGGCACGCTATCGTGGTCGCCAACTTTTTCGGTGATGCGGCCGATCTGATATTCACCCGCCTCGCTGGCCCGGGCGCGAATTGCATAGTTGTCGCCACCGACGTAGAACGCGGGCAGACGCAGCGTTTTTCCCGACGGCGTCGTGACTTCCGCCCACACATCCCGGGCGAAAGGGTTTTGCGACGCGGACGGCAAACGAAACACAAACTCCGCCGGCCCGACCGCCGCGCACTCGACCGAGGCGAAGCCACTCAAGCCGGTCCAGACGAGCAGGCGAAGCAGGGTGCGGGCAACTTTTGAAAACCTGGCGAGTAGCCGGCAGCTACAGGACAAGAGACTGCCGGGCGCAGCCGCGGATATCAACGGCGCGGATTTTGCCGCCAAGGGGTGAGACGGAGGTTTCATCCAGGGGATTGATTTGCAGCAGTCCGGGCGGTTGGCTTGAGCGGGGTGCTTGGGGATTGTTTCTGAACCGGGAATCGTCAAACAGCGCATTGTTGCTGTAACGTTCGTATTGGCGAGCAAACCTTCGGCTGGCCAACTTGTTTTCGTCCGGCCAATACAACGTGATCGTTTTTCTTGCTCCAGAAAGCACCCCTCCCTTTTTCATGGCCGAATCACTCCTCCACCGCCTGCTCCCGGCTGCCCGCCGGCATCCGCTGCAGTCCGCCGCACTCTGGCTCGGCGCGGCAGGAATCTTCGGCGCACTCTTCGCGGCGGAACCTGCCGGCCTCACCTCCATTCCGCTCCATCCGCGTTCCGGCCCGCGCGGGGCGACCCTTTTTGCCACCCTGCCACCGGAGCAAACCGGCGTGCGCGCCGAAAATCCGTACGACGATCCGGCCATGTGGACCCGTCACTACCGCGAATTCTCCCTCGGCGCCATCGGCTCCGGGGTGGCAATCGGCGATTATGACGGCGACGGCCGGCCGGATATTTTTGTGGTGGGCAAGACCGGACCCAATCACCTGTTCCGCAACCTCGGTGATTTCCATTTTGAGGACGTGACGGAGCGCGCCGGGGTCGCGGGCCCGCCCTTCACCGGCGCGTGGAAACAGGGCGCGGCTTTCGCCGATGTGAACAACGACGGGCGGCTTGATCTCTATGTCTGCCGTTTCGGTGCGCCCAATCTGCTCTATATCAATCAGGGTGACGGCACGTTCAAGGAAGAGGCGGCGACCCGCGGGCTCGCGCTGGCCGATGCGAGCGGCATGGCGGCGTTTTGCGACTACGACCGCGACGGCTGGCTTGATGTCTTCATCCAGACCAACCTCCTCGACGGCGAACACCATCCCAACGGCCAGCGCGACCACCTCTTCCACAACAACCGCGACGGCACCTTCACCGACGTGACCGATGCGGCGGGAATCAGCGGCGAAACCCAGTGCCATGCCGCCACCTGGTGGGATTACGACGGAGATGGCTGGCCCGACCTTTATGTGGACAACGATTTCCGCGATCCCGACCAGCTCTATCACAACAACCGCGACGGCACCTTCACCAACGTGCTTTCCGCCGTGGTCCCGCACACGCCGCACTCTTCGATGGGCGCCGACCTCGGTGATCTGAACAACGACGGCCACATCGATCTGCTCGTCGCCGACATGGCGTCCCCGAATCGCGCCAAGGATCACCGCGGCATGGCCAAAATGCGTGATGGCCTGACCGAGGATGACCAGCATCCCCGCACCGCACCACAGTACATGCGCAATTCCCTTTTTCTCGGCACCGGCGGATCGCGGGTGCTCGAAGCGGCTTATCTCGCCGGCCTGACCGCCACCGACTGGACCTGGTCCGTGCGGCTCGAGGATCTCGATCTCGACGGCCGGCTCGACGCGTATTTCACCAACGGCATGGTGCGCGAGCTGCACAGCGACGATCTGGTCAGGCGCATGATTTTCAAGGAAAGCATGGCCGAGCGCATCCGCCTGGTGAAAGCGTCGCCCGTGCTCGCCGAACAGCATCTCGCCTTCCGCAATCTCGGCGACCTGCGCTTCGAGGACGTCAGCCACAGTTGGGGCCTCGACCATGTGGGCGTCGGGTTTGGCGCGGCCTTCGGCGATCTCGACGGCGACGGTGATCTCGACCTCGTCTTCACCAGCATGGACGCTCCGGTCACCGTCTGCCGCAATGATGCCGACACCGGCCACGCGGTGATTTTCGATCTGCGCGGCACGATTTCAAACCGCTTTGGCATCGGCGCCACCGTGCGCATCGAAACCGACGCCGGACCGCAGGTGCGCACGCTCACGCTGCAACGCGGCTATCTCTCCACCAGCGAACCCATCGTGCATTTCGGCCTGGGCGACGCGACGACGATTCGTCGGGTGACGGTTGAATGGCCCAGTGGCCAGCATCAGGAATTCACCGACCTCGCCGCGGATCGTCGCTACACGGTCACCGAGCCGACAACACCGACGCCGACGCTGACTCCGCCGCCTCCACCAAAAACGCAATTCACCGAGAGCAGCGAAAAATTGCGGTTCGACGTGGCGAGTCGCGAGCAGCCGCTCAACGAATACACGCAGCAACCGCTGCTTCCTTTCCGCATGAACCGGCCCGGGCCGGCGCTGGCAATCGCGGATTTTGACGGCGACGGCGAAGACGATCTGGCCATCGGCGGCGCCAGCGGCGAAGCCACCCGGCTGTTTTCCAATTCGGGCGGCGGCCAGTTCCTCGCTTCCACCACCGGCCTTTCCGGCGAAGCCGACGCCGTGGCCGACGGTCCGCTTCTCGCTTTCGACGCCAATGCCGACGGTCATCCCGACCTGCTGGTGACGAAAGCCGGCGTCGCGGCACCCGCGAATGACGCCGCCTATCAACCGCGCCTTCTCCTCAACGATGGCCGCGGTCATTTCACGCCAGCGCCAGCCGGCATGCTGCCCGCCCTGCCCATCAGCGTGGGCGTGGCCGTCGCCGCCGATTTTGAACACAGCGGCCGGCCCGGAATTTTCCTCGGTGGCCGGGTCGTGCCGGGAAAATATCCGCAAACCCCGCGCAGTGTTCTGCTCGCGTGGCGTGGTGACCACTACGCCGACGTCACTGCGGAACTCGCCCCCGCCCTCGCGCAACGTGGCATGGTCACCGCCGCGCTCTGGAGCGATGTGGACGGCGACGGCTGGATCGATCTGCTGGTCACTTACGACTGGGGTCCGGTGGCCTGTTTCCGCAATGTTGGTGGAAAACGCTTCGAGAATGTCTCGGAAAAATTCGGCTTTGCCGCGGCGGGCAACGGCTGGTGGAGCTCCATCGTTGCCGCGGATTTCAACGGCGACGGCCGGCTCGATTACGCGGTCGGCAACGTCGGGCTCAACACGCGCTACCAGGCCTCGCTCGCCGTACCGACCGTCATGTACGCCGACGTCGTGCTCGACGGCTCAGAACCCCAGCTCGTGGAAACACAATGGGCCGCTGGCAAACGCTATCCGCTGCGCAGCCGTGAGGCGTTGTTGAAGGTATTTCCCTCGCTGGCCCGCCGCTACCCCACGGCCGAATCTTATTCGGTGGCGACTCTGGATGAAATGTTTCCTCCGGACGTGCTGGCGAAAGCCACGAAGTTCACCGCGACAGAATTGCAGAGCGGCGTTTTTCTTTCACAAGCGGACGGTACCTATCGTTTCACCGCCCTGCCCCGGCTCGCCCAAATCGCGCCGATCCACGGCATGGTCGCCGGGGATTTCGACGGCGATGGGCACACCGATTTGATGGTGGTCGGCAATTCCTATGCGCCCACGCCCGAGACGGGACGCTTCGACGGCGGGCTCGGCTGGCTGTTGCGCGGCGATGGGCACGGCGGGTTCACGCCGGTCTCCCCGACAGAGAGCGGTTTCATTGTGCCGGGTGATGCCCGCGCGCTCGCCGTGACCGACCTCGACAAAGACGGCTGGCCCGATCTGCTCGCCACGCGCAACAACGACCGCGCCCTCGTCTTTCTCAACCACCGCATCGCCGGACGACAAAGTTTCTCCGTCCTGCTGCGCGGAGCGGCGGGGAATCCCACCGCCATCGGCGCATTGCTCACCCTGACCCTGGCCGACGGCTCGACCCAAACCGCCGAAGTTGCCGCGGGCTCGGGTTATTTTTCGCAGTCGGGCGCACGGTTGTTTTTCGGTTATCCGGAAAAATCTCCACCGGTGTCGCTTCGAATCCGCTGGCCCGATGGCCGGGTAACCGGGCAAAAGTTTGCCAGCCCGCCCGCCCAACTGCTCCGCATTTCCGCGCCATGAAAAAATTTCCCGCGCCCCATGGCCGTCCCCTGGCACGCCGATGGCCATTTCTTGGAATTGCATGATGGGATGAAAGCCAGGTAGGCTGAGAAAACTTGGTTCCATTCTGACGCTTTTCAATCCACCCCCATTCTTCTCGTGAACTTCGCCCGCGCTTTTTTCCCCTGCCTCCGTTTTTCCGCCCTCGCCCTGCTCACCGGCGGATTGGCCGGTCCGGCCCGCGCCGCCGACACCTCGCCGCTGGCCGGATCGCCCTCGGCGTTTGCACGCGAACAGGCGGGCAGCGCGATCCACTGGCAGAACTGGGACGAGAAAACCCTGAAGCACGCGAAGGACGAGGGCCGGCCGGTCTACGTTTTCATCGGTTCCTTCCTCAGCGAGCTCAGCCGCGCCACCACCCAGCAATCCTTCGCCACGCCCGAGGTGATCGAGCTGTTGAACCAGAATTTTATCTGCGTGCTCGTGGATCGCGACGAACAGCCCGACATCGCCGCCTGCGCGCAGCATTATCTGCGCACCGTCAAACAGCTCGACGGCTGGCCCGCCCACCTCTGGCTCACGCCGGAACTCCAGCCGTTTGAAGGGGCCAGCTACCTGCCGCCCTCCGAAGAGTGGGGCAAAGCCAGCTTCATCAAGATCGCGCGCCAGGCGAAGGATGCCTGGACGGCAGATCCCGCCGCGTGCCGCGCCCGGGCGAAAGAGGCCGTGAACGCCCTGCTCAAACCGTTCCCAGCCATCGGTGCCACCAGCTCGGAAAAAATCCCGGAGAAACTTGCCGCTGCAGCGAAAGCCTGGCGCGACACCGCCGATGCCGCGCACGGCGGATTTGGCGAGTCGCCAAAATCTCCCGAGCCCGAGCTGCTGCGTTTCCTTCTGCGCCAATCTCCCGCCGACAAGGAAACCGCCTTGAAAACCCTGCGCGCAATCGCCGCCGGTGCGATTCACGATCCCGTGGATGGCGGCTACTTCGAGCGTGCCACCGATGCCGCATGGAAAATGCCGTATTTCCAAAAAACCCTTACGATGCAGGCCCGGCTCGCCCTCGCGTTCCTTGATGCCGCGCAGATCAGCGGAGACAAATCCTTCGCCGACGCCGCGCGTAGCGCCCTCGACTACACCCTGCTTCGCCTCGCGCTGCCCGATGGTGGTTTTGCCGCCGCGCAAGACGGCACGGGCGAAACCGCCGCCGGTTACTTTGCGTGGACCGCCGCTGAAATCGACACCGCCCTCGGTGCCGAGGCCGCGGCTTTTAAGACTGCGTATGGCGTCGTAGCCGCCGGCAACGTTTCCCCCGAGGAAGACGCCACAGGCAACCTGACCGGCAAGAACCTGCTCATGCGCGTCACGCCACTCGGCGAACCCGCCGCCGAAGCCACGCTCGCCAACGCCGTCGCGAAATTGCGCATCGTGCGCAACCAGCGCCCCGCCCTGCATCGCGACGAACGCGCCACCGCCGGCGCCCACGGCCTGATGCTCGCCGCGCTTTCTCGGGCCGACGCCCAACTTGAAGGCGCAAAATACCTCGAAGCCGCCAACCGCCTTTACGCCTTTGTGCAAAAGGAACTCGTCACCCCGACCGGAGCTCTTCGCCGGATGAAAGGCAGCACTTCCGCCGCCGCACCCGCCGACTACGCCGCACTCGCCCTCGGTTGCCGCGAGTACAGCCGTTCCGCAAAAAACAAAGACGCCGACACCCTCGCCACCCAGTTGCTTGCCCGCGCCAACCCATTATTCTACGATGCCACCAGCGGCCACTACTACGCTGTGCCTGCCGAATTGCCGGTGGGAATTTTCACCCGCGCCCCCGCCGCCGTCGACACACTATCAGCCGAGTCCCTCGCCCTCCAAGCCGGAGCACCCGCCGACACCGCCAAAGCCCTCACCGCCGGTTTAGTCGCCACGCTGGAAAACACCCCCACCGCCCCCGGCGATGTGCTGCTCGCCCTCGCCTTGACTCAGCCAGTTGCGGCCAGACCCTGAACGCGACGACTCAGGGAACCCGTTCGCAGCGACAAACGAAACACGATCCAAACGCCGACGACTATCAAGCGGACGTTTCTATGCTTTCAATTGGACGATCCTTCGCTTTCAAATGGACGGATCCGATTTGAACTCGTTTCAGCCTATGTACCCACGATGGATTGAATCACGCATTCGGGAGGAATTGTCCGACACGCGGGTCGTGCTTCTCGCCGGCCCGCGCCAGTCGGGTAAAACGACATTGGCCAAAAAGGTGGCGGAGCAAGGAGCAACTTTCCTGACGTTGGATGACCCCACTGTTTTGAGTGCGGCCAAACACGATCCGGTCGGATTCGTGCGCGGATTGGATCGGGCCACCATTGATGAAATTCAGCGGGCTCCGGAACTGATGCTGGCGATCAAGCGTTCAGTGGACGAGGACCGGCGTCCAGGACGTTTTCTCCTGACCGGTTCGGCGAACCTGCTGATGGTGCCGCGAGTGGCCGATTCTCTGGCTGGACGCATGTCGGTGGTGGATTTGCTTCCGCTGTCCATGGCTGAGGTTCAACGACGACCCTCGCATTTTCTTACGGAAATCTTCTGCGGCCGGGTTCCGACCCCGACCAAGCCCCTTTTGGGCGATAACCTGGTTGATACGGTGCTGACCGGTGGTTACCCAGAGGTTCGGACGCGCACAACATGGTCCCGCCGTCGTGCGTGGTGCCTCGATTACGTCAGGGCCATTGTTGAACGCGATGTGCGCGACATCGCGCAGATCGACAAACTGAAGCATCTGCCTCGCCTGTTGAGCGTGCTCGCCCACCATTCAGGTCAACTGGTCAATTACTCCGGGCTCGGGGCCCCGCTCAGCCTGACCCATGTTACCACGCAGAAATACACCGGCATCTTTGAGCAGCTTTTCCTCACACGACTGTTGCCACCGTGGTCCCACAACGAACTCAAGCGCCTGATCAAAACGCCGAAACTGCACTTTTTGGATTCCGGGCTTCTCGCCGCGCTGCGCGAACTTTCACCGCCGCGTCTGGCGGCCGACCGGGGCGCCTTCGGGGCATTGCTTGAGACCTTCATCTTTTCCGAAGTGCTGAAGCTCGCCAGCTGGTCGGACAAGCGGTTTGGTTTCTCGCATTATCGCGACAAGGATCAGGACGAAGTCGATCTCGTCATCGAAAATCAGGAGAGAAAGATCGCCGGCCTTGAGGTCAAGGCGTCGGCGACCGTCACCGCCTCGGACTTTAACGGCATGCGAAAACTGGCCGACGCGGCAGGCAGTCGCTTTGTGGTCGGCTTGGTGCTTTACGATGGCGCGGCCATCGTCCCTTTCGGCCCCAAACTCTTTGCCGCCCCCATCTCCTCGTTGTGGGCCTGAGCCCAATTCATCGCCACGCGGAAAACACCCCCACCGCCCCCGGCGATGTGCTGCTCGCCCTCGCCTTGGCGCAACCCGCCAAGCCCTGACCGAATAGATGAAATACTTTAGGACAGTTTCACAGAGAGCACGGAGAGCAGACACAGAGAGGGAATGAGCATACAAAAATGAGGCTGTTCGGCTTCCGGGTCCCGCCCCGTGAACTCAGGATCGACTCGGTGTACTCCGTGTTCCAAGAATTTCCTTGGCCCGAACTCGCGATTTGATTCCCATCCGATTATCGCATCTGCTCCTCACAGATGATGGTCTGCTCAAAAAAGAAATGAAACCCTCGAAAGCGATTCCTGTCGATCTCGGCATTCAAGTGGCTGACGGAGAAAAGCTGAAGCTGTCATTCGACCACCGAGAGCTTTGGGTAAGCTTTGAAGACTGGCGTGAAATTCGGACGACCTTTCGTTGCTTAAACGTTATTTCCTTTAGATGGCAGCCGATCGAGTATTTCCGCGAGGACGAAAGACCCGATAGCACTTACGAGATCATTGATTCGGAATGGATTCAATTGCATGAAGAGCAGAATATGATCGGGAGTGCTCAGGTTGCTCGCCACTATAAGCTGAATTTCAATGCCATCGGCTGCCTTGAGGTCATTTGTTCAGAAGTAAAGACCGAGCCGGATAAAAACACTACAGACTCAGGGGGTTCGCCCGTTCGTTCCTGACCGCCGATGTTGATAGAAATGAGTGGCCTCACACATCTCGAAAAACAGAAGCTCGAACGGGAGCTTCGTATGGATGGCGGCTATGTTCTCGATTTCTCAAATCGAACGTTCGAGGAATTCTTTCGTGAGGTAGTCGGAGTAGAGATATTTGATCCACGTTTTAACTCAGGTTCAGGCTCGAAGGCAAATCGCATGCGAACATTTTGGCTGATCGCCTCCGACGATCAGCTCCGTTTGTTGTTAAATGGCTTGCTCGAAGGTTGGAGCTTATATGCAAAAGGCCCGATATCCGATTCTGCTCGATTGCTTCTGCGGCAGCTCGTGATGAGGCTCGATGGACCTTCTGGAAATGTTATTTCCCAGCAAAAAGAGCATCTAAGTTCCCTTGATCAAAAAGTCTCACAAAAGCTTGCCTCACGATTGATCGAGGTGACGTCCGCAAATCCTCATGAGCGGGGATACGAATTTGAAAAATTTCTTAGAGAATTGTTCGACGCATATGGTCTTTCTGCGCGTGCTTCTTTTCGGCTCACGGGCGAGCAAATCGATGGTAGTTTCGTGATGCACAATGAAACCTATCTACTCGAAGCCAAATGGCAGAACACTCCTACTGGGGCTGCAGATCTGCACACATTTGAGGGGAAGCTGCGTGAGAAAGCCACTTGGTCTCGAGGGCTTTTTGTCAGTAACAGCGGTTTCACAAGTGAAGGATTAGAAGCATTTGGGCGGGGTAAACGGATGGTGTGTATGGACGGTCTTGATCTATTCGAGATGCTGAAATTTAGACGACCTTTTGTCGACGTATTGGAAGCAAAGGTCAGAAGAGCAGCTGAAACAGGGAGCCCCTTTGTTCCTGTGCGTGATCTATTCATGTAATCAACAAAGAGCCCAATGATCGCCAAAAGCCACCCGCCATCATGAATCCAGACGAGCGATTCGCCAAGATTGTCGCTGCACTGAAACGCAGCCCCAAGGTGTCGGCGGGCGCGGCCAAAAAAGGTTTCGGCTCCTCGGCGCTTTGCGTGGGTGGGAAGATTTTTGCGATGATCTCGTCCAAGGGCAGCTTCGTCGTGAAGCTCCCGAAGGCCCGGGTGGATGCGCTCGTGGTGTCGGGCACCGGAACCCGCTTTGAGCCGGCAAAAGGCCGGGTGATGAAGGAATGGCTGGCGGTTGATCCCGCGTCGGACACGGACTGGCTGCCGCTGGCCAGAGAAGCGCTGAAATTTGTGGGCGCCGCCATCCGGTGAAAAGGGCCGACGCGACGCGCTCCCGTGCGTATCTCATCGCCAACCTCGCCGTGTTCAGTGGCGCTCTTCTTTCCTGCCGGCTGGTTTTCCGGCTTTTCGAAAGTTTCTCAAGCAGCGGACAAAGGTTCTCATTAACACTTCCGGGGGCTTCACCTAACATCAACTTTTAGCCCGTTCACTCGCAGTGAAAAGCACGGAGCACCCACGCCATCCGAAAAACAAATTTTCCCATGCTCCGGCCGGCTGGTTCCACCCTTTGGCCAGTCTGTCTGAGTTTCTAACCACGCCCACCCTTGTTCATGAAACTAAAGATTGTCGGTTCCGCCCTTCCCAACATCCCCTGGCAGCCCCGGCCCGCCGGCAACTCCGATCTGCTCTGGCGCTACGACGCCAATCCCGTGATCGGCCGCCGGCCTCTGCCGCACGTCACCGGTATCTATAACAGCGCGGTGGTGCCGTGGAAGGGCGGGTTCATCGGCGTATTCCGCACCGAGGGCATGGATCGTGTGCCTCATCTGCATGTGGGTCGCAGTCCGGACGGCCTGAAGTTCACGTTCGAACCCAAGCCCATCGATTTCAAGGGCGACCCCGATGTCATCAAACACGAATATGCCTACGACCCGCGCGTCACCGAGATCGACGGCGTGCACTACATCACCTGGTGCAACGGCTACCATGGCCCGACCATCGGCATCGCGAAGACCACGGATTTCGTGAATTTCGAGCAGATCGAAAATGCTTTCCTGCCCTACAACCGCAATGGCGTGCTTTTCCCCCGCAAGGTGAACGGCAAATATCTCATGTTCAGCCGGCCTTCCGACACGGGCCACACGCCCTTCGGCGACATTTTCACGAGCGAGAGTCCCGACATGGTGTACTGGGGCAAACACCGGCACGTCATCGGACGCGGCTGGCCCTGGTTCCAAGGCACCAAGATCGGCGCCGGCCCTTCGCCCATCGAGACGAGCGAAGGCTGGTTGCTCATCTATCATGCGGTCACGGGCACCTGCAACGGCTTCGTCTATTCGATCAGCGCGATGGTGCTCGATCTGGAACAACCGTGGAAAGTCATCGCTTCCGCCAAGCAGGCGCTGCTCTGCCCGGAGGCACCGTACGAACTTTCCGGCTTCGTGCCCGGCGTCTGCTTCCCCGTCGGCTGTCTCTGCGACAGCGCGACCGGCCGGCTCGCGATCTATTACGGCGCCGCTGATACGGTTTCCGCCGTGTGCTTCGGCAACGCCGAGGAAATTGTCCGGTTCGTGAAGGACAATCCGCTGAAGCGGTAAAACGCATGGGTTTTGCTGTTCTATGTTTTGGCGCAATCGCGCCGGTAGGGCGGAACCGCTGGGCCCGCCGCGAATGTCCTATCGGCGGGCCCAGCGGTCCCGCCCTACCTTAGATCCATGCCTGCTGTCTCCCTCGCCGACGCTTCGTGGCATTTTCGCGACGCCACGAAACGAACCTCGTGGCGTTCCGCAGTAGTTCCCGGTTGCGTGCATCGTGATCTTCGGCGCCACAAGCTGATTCCCGATCCGTTCTGGGGCACCAACGAGCTGGACCTGCAATGGATCGAGGAAACCGACTGGGAATACCGCGCCAGTTTCAAAATCTCCGCCGTGTCACTCGCCGAAGAGCATATCGAACTCGTCGCGGACGGACTCGATACCGTGACGACCGTCCGGTTGAACGGCCACGAAATCGCCCGCACCGAAAACATGTTCACGGGCTACCGCTGGGAGGTGAAGCATTGGCTTCGCGCCGGCAAAAATGAGCTGACGGTTCGCTTCGACAGCGCGATGAAATACATCCGCAGCCATCGTCCCGGGCATCAGCCGCGCGAGTTCAACGATCCGGTCGGCCGCAGCCAGGTGATCCGCAAACAACAATGCCAGTTCGGCTGGGATTGGGGTCCGCGCTTCGTCACCGCCGGCATCTGGCGCGACATCCGGATTGAATCTTGGACCGGCAATCGACTGGTCGATGTGCGGGTGAAGCAGGGCCACCACACCGACGGCAGCGTTGTCCTCGAGTTTGTGCCCGAACTGGCTCGTCGCGATTCGCATGCCCAAATCTGCGGCACCATTTCCCTCGACGGCAAAACTATCGCCAAGATCCAAAACCCTGGCACCAAAATCACAGACCCCCAACTCTGGTGGCCCAACGGTCATGGCGCGCAACCGCTGTACCAGATCGAACTGGAGGTCGTCGGCCGTGACGGAATCGTCTTTGGCAAATGGTCGCGGCGGATCGGCCTGCGCACGCTCCAGCTCGACCGCCACGCCGACAAAGCCGGCGAGACTTTCCAGTTTGTCGTGAATGGCCGGCCAGTTTTTGCGAAAGGCGCGAATTGGATTCCGGCGCACAGCTTCGTCGCCGGGTTGCAGCGCGAGGATTATGCGCGCGATCTGCGCAGCGCCGCCGAGGCCAACATGAACATGATCCGCGTCTGGGGCGGCGGGATCTATGAGAGCGAGGATTTTTATGATCTCTGCGACGAGCTCGGGTTGATGGTCTGGCAGGATTTCATGTTCGCCTGCTCGATCTATCCGGGTGACGCCGCATTTTTGCGCAGCGTGAAGGCCGAGGCGGAGTTTCAGGTGCGGCGATTGCGGCATCGCGCCTCGCTCGCCCTCTGGTGCGGCAACAACGAGATCGCCCAGCTCAACACGCACGGCGGCGGGATGAACAAGGGTGATCTCATGGACAGCCCGAAGCTGCGCCGGAATTACGAGGCGGTTTTTCACCGCATTCTTCCCCGGGAAGTCACCGCCCACGATGGCGTGACCTCCTACTGGCCCTCCTCGCAATGGCGCAGCAATTTCCAGGATTCGGTGTCCAAATATGAAACGCATCCCGACGGCGAAAAGCGCGGCGACACGCATTTCTGGGATGTCTGGCACGCCCGGCATCCGGTGAAGGCTTACGAAAAATGGCGTTTCCGTTTCTGCTCCGAGTTCGGCATGCAAAGCTACAGTTCGCCGGAGACAAACGCGACGTTCTGCCCGCCGCATGCCGACAATGTTTTCGGGCACGAGATGGAGAACCACCAGAAGAACCGGTTCGGCAACCAGATCATTCTCGACTACATCTCGCGGCTCTACCGTTTTCCGAAGGATCAGAATTCGCTGATCTATCTTTCGCAGTTGAACCAAGCCTATTGCATGCAGGTGGGGGTGGAGCATTACCGCCGGCTCATGCCGCATTGCATGGGCGCGCTCTACTGGCAGCTCAACGACTGCTGGCCGGTCGCCTCGTGGAGCTCGATCGAGTTCACCGGCCAATGGCGGGCGCTGCACCATGTGGCGCGACGGTTTTTTGCCCCGGCCATCGTGAGTGGCCAAGTGCCCGGCGACGAAGGCACGATCATCGGCAACTATCGGTCCACGACCGTGCGAGAGGTGAATCTGTTCACGGTTTCCGATTTGCCGGAGACCACCCGCGCCGAGTTGCGCTGGGACCTGTGGCACGTCGAGGGCCGCGTGCTCTTGCGTGGCAAAAAATCCGTGGCGCTGCGATATGGCCAGAGCGTGAAGCAGAAGACGCTCGATCTCGGCCGGCTCATGACGCAACACGGCCGCGACAATCTGCATCTGCGGATCGCGCTGCGGATCGCCGGCAAAATTGTCAGCGAGGAGACGGTGCTGCTGACCCCGCCACGGTTTCTGCATCTGCGCCCGGGCAAGACCGAGGCGGTCATCCGGCAGAAATCGCCGACGGAAGCCGGAGTGACTTTCTCCTCCACGGTTTTCCAGCACCGCTTCGGTTTCGACCTGCCCGGCATTCCCCATCGGAGCAGCGACAATTATTTCGAGCTCTATCCGGACACACCAAAGACTGTGACGGTGACCTTGGCCCGGCCACAAACCTTGCAAAAGCTCCGGCAGTCGCTCACCTATCGCTCGCTTGTCGATACGTACTGAGCCGATCTTCACCCCGCCCGTCACCCACCCCATGAACGAAAATCAAACCATTCAAGCCAGCGCGACCAAGCAGGAGGATCGCGTGCCGATCGCACAAAAAATCGCCTATGGGCTCGGCACCGCTAACGAAATGTGGGGAAGCTGGCTTTACCCGTCGCTTGTCTGGCCGGTGTTCAACATTTTCCTTCTAGTTTCACCGGCTCTCGTGAGCGTAGCTCTGATGTGCAACCGGCTTGCCGACGTATTTGCGGATCCGCTTTTTGGCTGGTGGTCGGATAACGCCCGCACGCGTTTTGGCCGGCGGCGGCCGTTTATTCTCGTGGGTTCGATTCTAGCGGGCTTGCTGTTGCCGGTTTTGGTTTGGGTTAAGCCAGGCTGGGGCTCCACGCAGGTCAATTTGCTACTGCATTGGAACTTGAATCTAGGATTTTATGCGTGGCAGGTTGATCTCAGGGATTTGGTGGTTTCAAATTATTTTTGGTATATGGCTGCGTCGTCGGCAATCTACATCTGCGTTGTCGCCTCGTTCAGCATCCCTTGGAACAGCCTAGGTAATGAGCTGACGCCGGATTACCACGAGCGCACGTCGGTCTTCTCGATTAGAAACATCATGCAGAAGGTCGCGGAACTCGGCATGTATTTCGCCGCAGCGTTCGTGACGCTCTCGATTTTCAACGATGCGAGCGGAAAACCGGACATTCTTTTTGGTGCCAAGGTTTACACGGCGATTCTCGGAACGATCATGATTGTGGTGGGTATCATCGTGTTTTCGGTCGTCAAGGAGCGCTATTACGAGAAACTCGTCACCAAGCAGGCGGAGGTGAAGCTGGCAGAAGGAATCTGGAAATGCCTCAAATGCCGGCCGTTTCGCGCCCAAATCGCCATGGCACTGTCTTACGGACTTGGCACGAGCATGGTTGGAGCGCTCGGTCTCTACATGACGATTTACTACGTTTGCGGAGGGGATGTCGCACTCGGATCAAAGTGGAATGGTCTCATGGGAATCTCAAGCATGCTGCTCGGGGTGTCGGGTATTCCGATTTTCGCCTGGATCGCAAAGCACCGCGGTAAGCGCGCCGCCATGTTGATGGTCCAAGTCGCGTCCATACTTGTGTTCGTCGGCTCGTGGTGGCTCTACAACCCCAAATTCCCTTGGTTGCAGCCGTTCGCTTCCGGCCTGATCGCGTTCACTCAGGGCGGTTTTTGGATGCTATATGGCGCCATGGGGCCGGATGTCATCGATTATGACGAACTGGAAACCGGCAAACGCCGGGAAGGAGCTTTCACCTCGTGTGGAACCTGGATCATGAAAGTCGGCCTCGCGCTCGGGATTGGAGCCTCCGGGCTTGTGCTCGCGCTCACCGGATTCAAAGCCGAGCTGGGCGGAAATCAGGTGGCAGGCGCACTGACAAACATCCGTCTTTTTTTCTCGATCATTCCAATCGCCGGTCTGCTGCTTGCGATGTTCGCCCTCGCCCGCTTTGGCCTTACGCCGGAAAAGATGGCGGATATTCGCGCCCAGCTTGAAGCCCGTCGCGGCAAGGTGTGACGCTCGGGCGGACGGCCAATTATTCTTCAATCGACCTGCACAAAACGGGTCTCTAGCGTTTTGGGGTGAGACCGCAAATCCTCCTCGTTTTTCTGACCCGGTTTGAGGAATGCACCGCCACGCTCAACGGCATTACCCACTACGAACGGACGCACCAGCTGTGGACCGCGTTTCACGATGATCAGGCTCGCGTCGAAACGGAGCCGCACTGGCTGCGCAAAAAGAAATGGGACGGTGTGATCAGCCGGCATACCACGCCGACCCTGGTGAAAGCCTGTGCCGAGCTCAAAATCCCCCTGGTGGACCTGAACGACACGGCGCCGTTTCCAGGCATTCCGAAAATCCGGCCGGACAACGTCGGCATGGGACACCTCGGCGCGGAACATTTCCTGGAGCGCGGTCACCAGAACTTTGGTTTTTCCGGCTTCGCCAACGACGGTTGGTCCTGTGAGCGGCGCGACGGATTTTTGGAGGCGCTCCAGCTTGCCGGCCGCAAGTGCGATGTCTTCGACGTCACCTATCCGGGGGACAACACCCCCAACTGGGACGAGGGGCAGATCGACTCGCTGAAAAACTGGGTCAAGCACCTACCCAAACCGGTGGCGATCATGGCGTGTAATGACATGCGGGCCCAGCAGATCATCACCGCCGCCGATTCGTGTGATATTCTCGTGCCGGAGGAAATCGCGGTGCTGGGGGTCAACAACGACACCATCCGCTGCGCCATCGCCTATCCTCCGCTTTCCAGCGTGATGCCGAACGCTTTTCAATCCGGCTATCTGGCCGCCGAAACCATGGCCGAGATGCTCGCCGGTCGCACACCCAAGGACTTTGACCGGCGGGTTGAGGCGACCTGCGTGGTGACGCGGCCCTCGACGGATATTCTGGCCATCAACGACAAGAATGTGGCTTTGGCGCTCAGTTATATCCGTGAAAATGCCTGCAAAGGCATCTCGGTTGAACAGGTGCTGAAACACGCTTTCGCTTCCCGGAGCCAGTTGGAAAAAAGATTCCGTCACTTCCTCGGCCGCTCACCCCAGGTTGAGATCCGCCGGGTGCAGGTCGCGAAGATCAGGCAGTTGTTGCTGGAAACGGATTTCCCGCTGAAGAAAATCGCGGAGCTGACCGGCTTCGAGCATGTCGAATACCTGAGCGTGGTTTTTAAGCGCCTGACCGGTGAGTCGCCGGGGGAATATCGGAAGAAGAACCGGCCCGGCATCGATTAGGATGCGGCGCGGAATGGCGTGGTCGTCGCGCGATCCCGACGCGGCCAGGCGCCGCGCCCACGCGGAACGAAGGATCATTCTTCAATCGACCTGAAGCCATGGACCGTTAGCGTCGCGGTTCCTGTGAGACCCCAAGTCCTGCTCATTTTCCAGACCCGCTTTGAGGAATGCACCGCCATGCTCAAGGGGATCGCCCACTATGAACGCACGCACCACGGCTGGGATTCGTTCCTGGATGATGAAGCGCGCTCGCAGACGGACCTGCGCTGGCTGCGCAACAAGCAGTGGGACGGCGTCATCAGCCGGCACACCAACGCGGCATTGGTCAGGGCTTGCGCGGAATTGAAGCTGCCGCTGGTCGACCTGAACGACTGCCCGCCCTTTCCCGGCGTGCCCAAGCTCCGCCCGGACAACACCGGCATCGGCCATCTGGGGGCGGAACACTTCATCGAACGCGGCTATCATCATTTTGGGTTTTCGGGTTTTGCCAATAACGGCTGGTCCGGCGAACGGCGCGACGGCTTTGTCGAGGCCCTGACCCTGGCCGGGCATACCTGCCATGTGCATGATGTGGATTATCCCGGAGATCTCACCCCGATCTGGGATGCCAAGCAGATCGCCACGATGAGCACCTGGCTGAAAAAGCTGCCCAAGCCGGTGGCCGTGATGGCCTGCAATGATATGCGGGCGCTGGAAGTGCTCGCGGCGGCCCAATCCGCCAGCATGCTGGTGCCGGAAGAAGTGGCGGTGCTCGGAGCCAATAACGACAGCATCCGCTGCGAACTCGCCTATCCGCCCCTGTCGAGTGTGGCGACCAACGCGTTCCAATCCGGTTACCAGTCGGCCGAGTGGCTGGCCCAGTTGATCAGCGGCCAGAAACCGGAAATCATGGAGCGACGCATCGAAGCCATCGGCGTGATCACCCGCCCTTCCTCGGATATTTTGGCGATCAACGACAAGAATGTCGCCCTGGCCCTGAGTTATATCCGCGAGAACGCCAGCCAGGGGATCACCGTTGAACAGGTGCTCAAGCATGCATTCGCTTCCCGCAGCCAGTTGGAAAAAAAATTCCGCCACTACCTCGGCCGTTCCCCCCAGGCGGAAATCCGCCGCGTGCAGGTGGCCAAGATCAAACAGCTTCTGCTGGAGACGGATTACCCGCTCAAGAAAATCGCCGAACTGACCGGTTTCGAGCACGTCGAATACCTGAGCGTGGTTTTCAAGCGCCTCACCGCCGAATCTCCCGGTGGCTACCGGAAGAAAAACCGGCCGGCTGCCGAGTAAATTTTTCCAACCGGGTCCGTCGGTGCACTCCGGTGATTTGTTTGGCGGCTCCTTTGTCTTGGTTTACCACGCCCGCCACAGCGCCAATCCGGTCACGCACCCGCCCGCTGGCCGCAAGACTTAAGTGAATTTTTCTCTCTGACGCATTTATCATTGGCGTAGGAGTGTTTCCGGCCCAATCTGAAATTCGAGCCCCGGCTCCACCTCCCACCACATGGCTTCCATACTCCTAATCGATGACGATGACGACGTGCGCCCGACGATCGCGGCCATGCTGGCCAGGGGTGGCCACGATATCCGGCAGGCGGAAAACGGCGTCGAAGGCATGGAAATGTACCGCCACAAGCCCGCCGATCTGGTGCTCACCGATCTCGTCATGCCGGAAAAGGAAGGGCTCGCCACCATCCTTGAGCTGCGGTCGCTCAACCCCACCGTGAAGATCATCGCCATGTCCGGCGGCTTCGCCTACGATCCCAAGCTCTATCTGCACATGGCCACCCGCTTCGGTGCCGACCGCGTCCTGCGCAAACCTTTCAGCCCGCAGGAACTCCTGGATGCCGTGAAAGCCACCTTGGAGGCGCCGCCCTCCTCCGAGACCTCGCCCGCGTCCTGACCGGGCGGGACGCCGGCCCGAACGGTTGGGAAAACCAATCGGCTTTTCCCTGCGAATCCAAACCGGCTGGGCCAGAAAACATCCTCGTTCTTGCCGCTGTTTCCCGATTTACTGGCCGCATGGCTCAAGCCGTTCCTTACTCGCGTCACTCCCTCCTCACTGGCACTCCATGAAATCGCCGCCCGCCAAATCCTCCGCCGCCACGGTCCGTAAGCTGAATTCCGCATCAAAAGCCGGAGCTCCAAAAAGGAAATCCCCGCGCCGCGCGTCACCGGTGCAAAAAAAACCGCCCTCCCTTCCGCTCTTCAACTGGCTGCAGGATCGCAGCGCGGGAGTCCTGTTGCATCCGACCAGTCTTCCCGGTGCCCAGGGCATCGGGACCTTTGACGAAAATCTCACCGCATTTCTCGATCTGCTGAAGAACGCCGGCCTCAAGAACTGGCAGCTCTGCCCGCTCGGGCCCACCGGCTACGGCGATTCGCCCTACCAATGCTTTTCCGCCTTCGCGGGCAATCCCCTCCTCATCAACCTCGCCGTGCTCGCCGATGCCGGACTGCTGACGGCCGAAGAATTGGCGCCGCTCGCCGCCCTTCCCGCCGGGGCCGTCGATTATGGCGCGCTCTTTCAATTGAAATGGCCGCTGCTCTTTGCGGCCCACCGGCGCTACCTTGCCCAAAAAACTGTTTTGCCCTATGGCGACTTTGCCGCCTTCAAACGGCAAAACGCGGGCTGGCTCGAGGCGTACGGCTATTTCCGCGCGCTGAAGGATCACTTCGGCGGCACAGCCTGGCAGAACTGGCCCGCCGATCTGCGCGATCATGCCGCCGCGCGCCGTTCCCCGCTTTTGCAGAAACTCGCCCCGGTGATCGATGCCCATGCGTTCACCCAATATCTTTTTTTTGGCCAATGGACCTCGGTCCGCGCCGCCGCCCGGACGCGCGGCATCAAAATAATCGGCGATCTGCCGATTTTTGTCGCCGGCGATTCCGCCGATGCCTGGGCCGCCCCGCATCTCTTTGAACTTGATTCCCAAACCGGCCGACCGCTCGCGGTGGCCGGCGTGCCGCCGGATTATTTTTCGGAAGACGGCCAGCTCTGGGGCAATCCGCTCTATCGCTGGAAAGTCCACGCCGCCGACGGCTACCGCTGGTGGATGTCGCGGCTCGAAGCTTCGTTTGCGCTCTATGACATCGTGCGCATCGACCACTTCCGCGGATTTGATTCCTACTGGCGCATCCCGTCGCCGGCCAAGACGGCGCGCCTGGGCAAATGGACGCCCGGTCCGGGCCTCGCTTTCTTCGAGGCGATCAAACGGCATTTTCCCGCCGCGCCCATCATTGCGGAAGATCTCGGCGTGCTGACCGATTCCGTGCGGCAGTTGCTGCGCGACACCGGGCTGCCCGGCATGCTCGTGCTGCAATTCGCGTTCGGCGGCGACGCCACCAATCCCTACCTGCCGCACCTCCACACCGCGAACGCCACGGTCTATCCCGGCACGCATGACAACGACACCACGCTCGGCTGGTATCGCGCGCTCGATCAAAAAACCCGCGACCATGTGAACCGCTATTTCCGGATCAGCGGCGCGGAAGTTTCCTGGGACTTCCTGCGCAGCGCCTACGCCTCGCCGGCGCGGCTCGCCGTCGTCGCCCTGCCCGATCTGCTTTCGCTCGGCAGCGAGGCGCGCTTCAACACGCCGGGGCGCGCGGAAGGAAACTGGCAGTGGCGCTGCACCCGCGCGCAGCTCGACAATCTCGGCGCGCAATCCGCCGCGTATTTGTGCGAGCTCGCGACGTTGTACGGCCGCTGAAATCCGCGCGCAAAAATCCGCCGTGAAAAAATGTCGTGCTTCTTGGCCCGTTCTCGTATAAAAATTCTTTTATGGCTAAGAAAAAACCTGCTAAGAAGGCTGCTAAGAAAAAGAAGAAGTAACTTCACCGTTGCTTTTTCCCACCGCCGGCCCGTTTCGACGCGCCGGCGTTTTTTTGTCCGGAGGCCCGGACTTACTTCACCGCCGCCCACACGCGCTGCACGTCATCGTGGTCTTCGAGCGCCTGCAAAAACTCGCCCACCTCGGCCTGCGCGGTCTCATTCAGTTCCGGAAACTGCTTGGCCACGTAGCCGATCTCGCTCGTGACCACATGCCAGCCGTGCTGCTTCAGCCAGACGGAAACCGCATGCACCGCCGTCCGCTCCGTGATAAAACGGACCCCCGTGGCTTCTTCGGGAATATCGTCGTTCTGCGCATGCGTGAGCGGCTCGAAGTCATTCGCGCCCGCCTCGATCGCCGCTGCCTCCCGGTCGGTGGTCGCGTCCGCATGATACGCCTCGACCAGGCCCACATGGTCGAAAAGAAATTTGTTGCTGCCCAACGCCCCGAGCACTCCCTTCTTGAAAAGATTGCGGATCTCCGGGGCGGTGCGCTGGTGATTGTCGGTATAGACCTCAACAATCAGGGGCACCTTGTGGGGTGCGTAGCCTTCATAGACCACATGATCCATCACGATCTTGTCCCCGCCCACGCCCGTGCCCTTGGCAATGGCGCGCTCAATCGCATCGCGGGTGACATTGGCCTTGCGGGCCTTGTCGAGGACGGCATGCAACCGGGCATTGCCCGCCGGATCGCCCCCGCCGAGCTTGGCCGCCACCGTGATTTCTTTCACCAGTTTGCCGACCGTCTGACCTTTCTTGAGGTTAACGATCGCGCGTTTCGCATGAAGCCATTGACGTCCCATAAGGCGGACAGGCTAGGCCGCAGAGGTTGCGCTCGGCAAGACCGCAATCACACCTGCTGTACACTGAAAGGCTGAACGGGGCATTGTGCTATCTGAACTGATACCCCGTTTGCCGGAAGGCTTGCGCTTGCAGCGGGGTGCGAATGACGGTCACATCCACCTCTCCATGCCTTGGGTCGCCGCCAGCCTTCTCTCCGCTTTCTTCCTCGGTCTCTATGACCTGACCACGAAGCATGCTCTGCGCGAAAACGCCGTGGTGCCCGTGCTCTTTCTGGCTCCGGTGTGCGGGAGTGCAGTCTGGCTCAGTCTCCTGCTGACCGGCCTGGCCGCTCCCGGACTGCTGCCCGCGGCCTTCGTGCCGGAGCCGCTGACTCTTGCGCAGCATGGTCTGATATTTTTGAAATCCATGATCGTGGCGCTTTCCTGGGTTTTCACCTATTTGGGGATCAAACATCTGCCGCTCTCTCTGGCCGCTCCGATCCGCGCCACCGGTCCAATCTGGACGTTGTGTGGCGCCTTGCTGGTGCTGGGAGAACGTCCGTCGTGGCTGTCGATGGCCGGCATTCTTATCACGCTCGGTTCGTTTTTCGGTCTGTCGGTGGCCGGACGGGCGGAGGGCGTGCATTTCTTCCGCAGCAAGTGGGTGGGCTGCATGATCGCCGGAAGCCTGTGCGGCGCCGTCAGCGGGCTCTATGACAAATTTCTGCTCGGTCGCACCGGAGCCGGTCTCACCGCCGCCGCCGTGCAAGCCTGGTTCACACTGTATCTGCCCGTCGTGCTCCTGCCACTTGCCGTGGGTTGGTGGCGACGCTGGTGGCCGCGCAATGAATTCCACTGGCGCTGGAGCATCCCGCTGATCGCGCTCAGCCTGCTGGTGGCGGATTTTGTTTATTTCGATGCGTTGCGAAACCCGGAAGCCTTGGTCTCGCTGGTTTCGAGCCTGCGCCGGGGGAGCACGCTCGTGGCGTTTGCCGGCAGCATCTGGCTGTTTCGCGAAACCCACGGCATGCGCAAACTCCCCGCCGTGATCGGCATCGTGACGGGCATCATTCTCACCATATGCGGTTGAGCCAAGTTACCGTTTCTTTTCCACACCGGATGAGTATATTGGGTTAGCACCATGTTTGCCGACCTCTTCCAGTCCCGCCGGCCGATCCCCGACTACGAACGCGCCTTCGTGAACGACGTGACCGTGCAGCAGATCACTCCGCCTGATCCCAAGGTGGAAAAAATCATTTTGATCTGCTGGATTCTGATCGCGATCAAACACGTCGCCGTCATCTGGGCCGTCTATCATTATTCGATACCCTTCCACCAACTGTGGGTGAATGCACCAACGTGGATTTTCGGCACCGCCGCCACCGCGATCTACTATTATCACCACCGGCGGGACTGAGATGCGTCAATTGCGGGCCGGTGGCTTTTTCCGTCTGGCTTCCGGTTTCTGATTGCTGATTCTTATCCGCACTATGCCAAACATTCCCGGTCTCCGCAGTCCCTATATCAAAGTCGGGCGTCTCGTCTACTTCGGCCGCATGCTCGACAAAATCCGCCTGCACGCCGCCGGCCGGCTTCCGCCCGAATACGTGGCCAATCTCGGCGATGCCCAGCCGGGCGTCTTCGACACCCGTTGCTGTCATTTCCTCGGTTTGAAATTCTCCGACATCCAGACCCGCACTCTCGCCGGTGGCACCGACGAGGCTGTCCTCGCCTGGTGCGAGGAACGCGGCCTCAAGCGGTCCGACCAGGAGTGCGAAGTCTGGAACGGCTTCATGATGAAACGCGGCTGGCGGGACGCCGCGCGCACGCGACTGAACCAGCGGATCGCCGAATCCGGGTTCCAAGACAAGCCCATCGAAACTTTCTTCGACTACATTGATTGTGATGAAGGTCGCGACCCCGTGGCCGCCCAGGCGTGGTTGAAGTGAGCCCCATGAGTCCGCTGCGCAAGCGCATCTCGCTCCTGCTTTCCGTCCTGAGCGTGCTGGCGATCATTGCCGGGGCCGCACTTTTCTACGGCTGGCGCCAGATGCGCGGCTGTCTCGCCCAGCTCGACGGCGAACGTGCGCTCCCGGGCCTTTCCGCCCCCGTCAAAATCGAGCGCGATGGACTCGGCACGCCCACGATCACCGGTGCCACCCGCGCCGATGTCGCTCGGGTCACGGGTTTCATTCATGCGCAGGACCGTTTTTTCCAGATGGATTTGCTGCGCCGGCGCGGTGCCGGCGAACTCGCCGAGCTCTTCGGCCCCGCCGCGCTTGCTCTCGACAAAAGCGCGCGCCTGCACGGTTTTCGCCGACTCGCCGGCCAGGTGCTCGAAAAACTCAGCCCACCCGAAAGAGAATTGCTCCAGGCGTACACCGCCGGGGTGAATGCCGGCGTGGCCGCTCTGGGCAACACCCCTTGGGAATATCTTGTGCTCCGCACCACGCCCCGCCCCTGGCGCGAGGAGGATTCGCTCCTGTGCGTCTACGCCATGTGGTTTGATCTGCAGGATTCCACCGGCAGCTTCGAGCTGAACCGCGATGCCGTGCGCCAAAGCCTTGGCGAGTCCGCGCTCGATTTTCTCGCCCCTCGCGGCAATTCTTGGGATGCGGCCTACGACGACAGCCACTTTCCCCCGCCCGCCCTGCCCACCTTCAAATTTGTCCGCCCCGAACCCGAAAAGGTCGGAGCCATGAAAAATGACGGCGGTCATCCAACCGAACCCGAGTCGCGACTCGTCCCCGGCTCCAACGCTTTCGCCCTCGCCGGCCCGCACACGACCACCGGTGCCGCGCTCCTCGCGAACGACATGCACCTTGGCCTCAATGTGCCCGCGATCTGGTATCGCGGCGCGCTGCAATGGAATGACGCCCAGGGCGCCCACCGTGTTGTGGGTGTGATGTTGCCCGGCATGCCGCTCATTGTCGTCGGTTCGAACGGCCATCTCGCCTGGGGGTTCACCAATTCCTACGTCGACACGACCGACCTCATTTTCGCCGAACCCGACGGCTTCACCAACACCAAGTATCGCACCCCGCAAGGCTGGGAAACAATCCAGGACCGCGACGAGGAAATCGAAGTGAAAGGTCAACCGGCCGTTACCATTACCACCCGCTGGACCGCCTGGGGTCCCATCATGGGTGAACTCACGGCCAATCGTTATCCCGTGCTCCGTTGGTCGGCGCACGATGCCGAGGCCACCAACCTGAAGCTGATGGAGCTCGAAACCGCCGCCACCACAACCGAAGCCATCACAGTTGCCCATCGCGCCGGTCTGCCCAACCAAAATATGATCATCGCCGATGCGGACGGACATATCGCGTGGACGATTGCAGGTTTGATTCCCCGCCGCTTCGGTTACGACGGCCGGCTGCCCGTTTCCTGGGCCTATGGCGACCGCCGCTGGGACGGCTGGCTGAAATCGGCAGAGGTCCCGGTGCTCCAAGACCCCGCCGAAGGCCTCCTCTGGAATGCCAACAGCCGCACCTTCGGCGGAAAAACCTACGCGCTCCTCGGCGACAGCGGCTACGACAACGGTGCCCGCGCCGTCCAGATCCGCGACGATCTTCGTGCGCTCGCCGCCTCCGGGAAAAAAGCCACGCCCGCCGATCTGCACGCGGTGCAACTCGACGATCGCGCCCTGTTTCTCGAACGGTGGCAAAAATTTCTGCTCGAAGTGCTGACCGATGAGGCGGTCAAACAAAAGCCCGACCGCGCCAAGTTGCGCGACGTGGTGCGCCAATGGCAGGGTCGCGCCAGCATCGATTCCGCCGCGTACCGCTGCGTGAAAGCTTTCCGCAGCCACGCGACCGAGCGGGCCTTCGCCCCTTTTGCCGAACAGGCCGCCGCGCAGCGCGACACCTTCAGTTACAGCGCATTTCCCTATGAAGATGCGCTCTGGCAGCTCCTCCATGAGCAACCCGCCCGCCTGCTCAATCCGGAAAACACCACCTGGAATTCCCTCCTGCTTGCCGCCGCGGACGATGTGCTGGCCGACGCCGATGCGGCCGGCGTTTCTCCGGCCAAATTCACCTGGGGCCGGCGCAACACCCTCGCCATGCAACATCCATTCAGCCGTTTTCTGCCCAAGCTGATCGCCCGCCTGCTCGATATGCCAGCGGAGCCGTTGCCCGGCGACAACGATATGCCCCGCGTCCAAGGCCGGGATTTCGGCCAGACGGAACGCCTGGTCGTCGCCCCCGGTCACGAAGCCGAAGGCATTTTGACCACCCCCGGCGGCCAGAGCGGACATCCTCTTTCACCTTATTACCGCGCCGGCCAAGAAGCCTGGGCCAAGGGCGAAGCCACCCCGCTCCTCCCCGGCGCGACCCAGCACACGCTTGTGCTGAAGCTCCAATAATCGTTCTCGTTCCTCTTTCTCTTTCTCATAATCTTTCCGCCCCGACGCTGCAGTCTCCAACAATCGAAAATCCGATATGCTGCATATCCTGCAACACCCGCTCGGCACCCATGTGCTGACCCATCTGCGCGACAAGACCACGAAGCCCGTGTTGTTCCGCACGCTCAGCTATCAGATCTCCCTGCTGCTCGCGCTCGAGGCCACCCGCGATCTCGCCACCGAGGAGAAAGCCATCGAGACCCCGATGGAAGCCATGCCCGGTCGGGTGCTCGCGTGCCCGCTGGTCATCGTGCCGATCCTGCGCGCCGGCCTCGGCATGGTGCAGCCGTTTCAGGATAATTTTCCCGATGTCTCCGTGGGCTACGTCGGCTTGGAACGCGATCACGCCACCGCCATCGCCCGCAGTTATTACTGCAAACTCCCGCCGCTCGACGGCAAACGCGTGCTCGTCCTCGATCCCATGCTCGCCACCGGCGGCTCGGCCGTGCAGGCCATCGACGTGGTGAAATCGGCCGGAGCCAAGGAAGTTGTTTTCATCTGTATCGTCGCCGCCCCCGAAGGCGTAAACACGCTCGAGCAGGCGCATCCCGACGTGCCCATCTACACGGCGGCAGTCGATCGCACGCTCAACGCGAAAAAATACATTTTGCCCGGCCTCGGCGATTTCGGCGACCGTCTGTACGGGACGTGATTACTCCAGCCAACCCCCGGTCGCCTGGACCGGCGCGAGCTCTCCCGGACGGCAGATCCACACGGCCAGCGCCTGCCGGCCGATTCCTTTCTCCGCGGACTTCGGCAGACTCAGCTCGGCAGTGCCGCCCGATAATTCCGCCGTCTTCCAGGCAAGCACGACAAAGTCATGGCGTAAATCCCGGCCTTGGTTCTCTCCGGCCCGCACGTTCGACCGGATGCCTGCGCCCAACAAAGCCACGTTCACTGCGTAGTCACCGGATAGCGCGAAGTGAACCCGGCAAACGCCGTCCTCCGCATAGTCGACCGTAAGCACGCCGGCTTTTTCTGCTGATGCCGGCGGCGGATTGCGCCCGAACGCGGCCCGCCACTCCTCCCCATCCAAAACGAACTCCGGCGTGTAGACCGATCCGCTGCGCCACTCGTGCGCATAAGCATACTGGCGCGCCGTAAATTCTTTTCGGGCAAAACGGTCCGGCCACCCCAGGCGGTCCCAGTAGTTGACGTGGAATGCCACCGGCACAAAATCCCGCCAGAGACCCGGCGCATCGCGCAAACCGCCAAGCCACGCCTCCGCCGGCGGACAACTGCTGCAGCCCTCTGAACTGTAGAGTTCAATCAGATGGGCGCGGGTTTCCCCGCTGGAGAATTTCAAGGGACCGGCCATTGCCGTGACCGCGATCAGACCGAGCAGGTAAAACAGGCGCATAACCGTTAGAGTCCCAAACCTCACACGCATTCCATTTTTTCGTGTTCATTCGCGAAATTCGCGGGCAATTTTCCGGCACATGCAAATTGAACGCCCCGGACTTATCGTCGCCGACCACTGGAAGGACTACCAACTGCTCGACTGCGGCGACGGCCTGAAACAGGAAAAATGGGGCCCTTATACTCTCGTCCGCCCCGATCCGCAGATCATCTGGCCGCGCACCGACGCGGCGAAAAAATGGGAAGGCTGGGACGGTTTCTACCATCGCAGCGAAACCGGCGGCGGCAAATGGGAATATCGCAAGCCACTCCCCGAACACTGGACCGTCCGCTACGGCGCGCTCACTTTCAAGATCCACCCCACCAGTTTCAAACACACCGGACTTTTTCCCGAACAGGCGGTGAACTGGGATTGGTTTTCCGCCAAAATCAAAGCCGCCCGCGCCGCCGGCCGTGAAGTGAGTGTGCTGAACCTCTTCGGCTACACCGGCGCCGCCTCGGTCGCCGCCGCCCACGCCGGTGCCAGTGTGTGCCATGTCGATGCCGCCGAAGGCATGGTGAAGTGGTGCAAGGAAAACGCCACACTCTCCGGTCTGGCCGACGCCCCCGTCCGCTACATCACCGACGACTGCCTGAAATTCGTCCGCCGCGAAATCAAACGCGGTCGCAAGTACGACGCCATCATCATGGACCCACCCACCTACGGCCGCGGCAGCACGGGTGAGATGTGGAAACTCGAGGACCACCTCTGGGAATTGCTCAGCGAGTGCAAACAATTGCTCACCGACCGTCCGCTGTTTTTCCTGATCAACGCCTACACCGCACGCCTCTCACCCTCGGTCGTCATCAATCTTCTCGACGGCCTGATGCACGACGCCGGCGGCAAAATCCACGGCGGCGAGGTCGGCCTGCCCATCCAACGCGACCAGAAAATCCTGCCCTGCGGCATCTATGGCCGCTGGGAATCGGCCTAATATAGAAATCATTTCCCAATCACTCTTTGCTTCTTCCTATGCAAATCATCTCCGCACCCGATGCACCCGCCGCCATCGGCCCTTATTCGCACGCCGTTATGGCCGGCAATTTCGTTTTCTCTTCCGGCCAGATTCCGCTCGATCCGAAGACCGGCAAACTGGTCGCCGACGACATTGAGACGCAAACCCGCCAGGTGCTCGCCAACGTCGCCGCCGTGCTCGCCGCCGCCGGCGTCACCACCCAGCAGGTCGTGAAGTCCACCGTGTTCCTCAAGGACATGGCTGATTTTCCCAAAATGAACACGCTCTATGAAGCCGCGTTCGCCCCGCACAAACCCGCGCGCTCCACCGTGCAGGTGGCCAAGCTCCCGCTCGATTGCCGCGTCGAGATCGAGGTTGTCGCGTATCGCCCCTGAGCCATGCGCTTGGACCGGCCAATTCAAAACGCACTGCTCGGTGTCTTCGCGCTCTTGGCTGCAGCCACCGGATGGAGTGCTGATCAACCCGGCGCCGATTTGCCCCCGCGGCAGGTGACTTGGGCCCATCTGCTCGGGTCCGGATCCATCACACTCTACACCGAGAACGACCGGTATTTTGCCGGCACGGACCGGCATTATACGAATGGCTTCAAGCTTTCCTTCCTCGGTGATACCAACCTGAACCACTCCCCGGAGTTCGTCCAGACGGTCGCCAAGTTCATTCCCACCCTGCCCGAAAAAACCGCTGAGGAGCAGGACTACCGGGTCGGAGTTTCGATCGGGCAGAACATCTATACGCCGACGGAGATTCATACTCCCACGCCGGATCCGGCCGATCGTCCGTATGCGGCCTGGCTCTATGGCGCCCTTACTTTCCAAGCCAAGGATCGGAAGCGTGACCTCCTCCGCGTCGTGGAATTTGATTTCGGTGTCGTCGGACCCTCCGCCATCGGCGAGGAAATCCAGAACGGCGTACACTCGCTGCTGCACATCCCCCACGCCGAAGGCTGGGCCCATCAGTTGCACGACGAGCCCGGTTTCATTCTCGCCTGGGAACGGCGTTATGGGATCAAGCGGATAAAATCCCGGGGTGATCTGCTGGGTGCCGACGTGCTGGGCCACTACGGTCTCTCTTTGGGCAATGTCGACACCAGCGCCCGCACCGGACTCATGGCGCGCTTTGGCTTGAGGCTTCCGCAGGATTTCGGTCCCGATCTCATCCGCGTCGCCGGCGGCGACACCTCGCCCGCCACCTGCTTTAGCATGTATTTCTTCGGCAGCGCCGAAGGCCATGCGGTTGGTCGCAACATTTTCCTCGACGGTAATTCGTGGCGCAGCAGTCCCTCCGTCGCCAAGCGGCCGCTCACGGCTGATTTCAACTATGGCACCGTGCTCCGTTTTCCCGCCCACTGCGGCATTCTCAGCGGCCTGCAGATCGCCTACACCCAGAATTACCGCACCAAGGAATTCTACGGCCAGGCGCAACGCGACGCCTTTGGCTCCCTTGCCGTCAGTTTTCTCCACTGATGGCGCGGGGCGCCAAGTATAACGTTTCAAGTCGCAAGCACCAAGATCCCGGCCAAGAGATCCCAAACGCTCAATCTGAATTCGCCCCCCTTCTTGGTACTTGGCACTTGCTCCTTGATACTTAGCTTCGCGCCATGCCCTCCCTCGCCGACACCTATCTCGCCACTGCCACGACGATGCTGCAACGCCAGTGTGCGGCCAATGCTCCGACATTGAAAAAACTCGGCGCCCTCATGGGCCAGTCCGTCGCCAACGGCGGCGTGATCCACACCTTCGGCAGCGGCCACAGCGAAGTTATCGGCCGCGAGATCATCGGTCGCGCCGGCGGACTCGTCTGCGTGAGTGGCATCTTCGATCCCACCGGCGGCTTCATCGAGAACATGGTCGGCTACGGGACCAAGCTCGCCGAGCGCTACGACCGCGCCCACGGCCTGATCGCCGGCGAAACCATCATCGTGATTTCCAACTCCGGGAAAAATTCATCGCCGATCGAAGTCGCCCTCTATGCAAAGGGAAAAGGACTCAACGTCGTCGGCCTCTGCTGCGTCGCAATGTCAAAGACAGCGCCCACCGTGCATCCCGGCGGCAAAAAACTCCACGAAGTCGTCGACCACGTGCTCGATAACGGCGGCCTGCCCGGCGATGCCATCACACCCGTGACCGACGGCATCATGGCCGGCCCGACCTCGACGCTGATCGGCGCCACGCTATTGAATCTGCTCATGCTTGAAACCGTCGAGTGGCTGAAAACCGGCGGCCATCATCTCCCGATTCTCCGCAGCCAGAACATGCCCAACGCCATCGAATACAACCGCGAGCTCGGCAAAAAATACAAAGGCCGCCTCAGCCGCCAGTTGGCGTAAGGCAAACCCACGCATTACTCACGATATCAAGTCATGGATTGCAGCACCTTTGGTTCATTTTTTCTATCTCTATGTGCTTAAGCCAATGCCGGCTCGACATGAGTTATCCATCTCCTAAACCCTCTTCATGCGGTCCATAGAACTATTCTCCGGTGCTGGTGGTATGGCTCTAGGATTAGAACAGGCCGGCTTCGATTCAGGCGCCCTGTTCGAGCGAGATGCCGACGCATGCACAATGCCCCTCGAACCATGAGCGCAGCACCTTTTGTTTTGGGCGAGCTCTATGCCCACAACGCCATAATGAAGGAATTGAAAATCGGCAATTCTGGTGGCATTCGAATTTCCACAAATCATAAGTCAAAAGTCGCGCGCGTGGTTTTATTTTCCACCTCAGAGCAAGACGCCAATCCACAAGAAAACCCCTATGATGACTATGCTGAAGGAGCCATTCTCACTTATACCGGCACAGGCAAAATCGGAGATCAAAATCTTTCTGGTCAGAATCTGAGAATAACGCAGCAGGACCTTGGTTTCTTTCCAATCTACGTTTTTTCCCTTTTTCGCCATCGCAAGTCTGCCGGATCACCAGAAAAACGGTGGCGCTTTTCAGGCATCTATAAATACTTGGATCATACACGTGAAAATCAGGCGGATTTATTGGGTGCAGATCGCAATGCGTGGGTGTTTAAGCTCCTACGACTTGATGTCAGAGAAGCTCATCCCAGCCTTGAAGTAGTAATACAGAATACGATAGCCCATGCGTATGCAGATCCTCTGCTCAGTGCTAAAGTTCTGCTTGGCAAAACCGCGCATTTCTCGGCAAAGGAAATTGAAGCGATAGTCGGTAAAATGAATGGATTAGCGCCAATCGCATTCGAGTGTTTTGTGAAAAAGGCCTTGGTTGCCTCTCAGTTTCGAGAAGTGCGCGTAACAAAACAATCATCCGATGGCGGAGTAGATGTGGTTGCTCGGATGCCGCTGTCTATCTGGCCGGTGGAGACTCAGATCATTCAAGTGCAAGCGAAGCGCTGGTTGCGGCCCGTTGGACGTCGGGAAGTCGCCGAATTACGTGGCAGCCTACTGCCGCGCGCCATTGGCGTTCTCATTACAACAGGAAACTATGCTCGAACCGCTATAGTTGAAGCAGACCGGCCAAACCTATTGCCCATTTCACTGGTAGACGGTCATGGATTTGCTGCCGTAGCTATGCATCTGAAACTTGAAATCGCTTAAACGACAACCCCCCATTCCTATGCACACATCCACTGCCTTTGCTCCGATCATGCTATACAGCGATGAAGCCAAAGCTGTTCACGATGCTCTCGCCGCTTCCGGATATGGCGCGCTTGCGACCATGCTTGCATCAAAAGCTCAACGCTCGGAAGCGGATAAACAGTTTATTGCCGCTCTGCCACAACTCGACGACAGCGATTTTGACGTGGACGATGAACCTGTGGTTTCAGTTTCGGAGGAGGGCGCCTACATTATGGTTTGGCGTTGGGTTGCAAACGAAGAAGCCGGCGTCGCTTCTCAATAAAGAAGCGTATTAGATCAAATCGCCACTCACTTTAAGCAACACCCCATCATTCCCGATAAACAAGTATTGTTCAAATTACTGTCTCTTGGGTAATGCCGTAGCGGCAGCAATCTGATTCCTCCTGTAACCTCCACGGAAAAAGGATTCCGATCCCATCGCTTCTGTGTATTCCGTGTCTTCCGTGGTTACTCCCAATACCTACAAGATCGGCGTGGATGGCGGCGGCACCAAGACGGAGCTGATCCTCGTCGATGCCGCGGGCGAAATCGTCGCCCGCCACCTCGCGCCCGGCTGCAACCCCAGTCAGACCGGCCCGGAGAAAGCCCGCGTCATTCTCACCGAGGCACTCGCCACACTGGTGACGGAATCGAAGATCGAGAATCTCAAATCGAAAATCACCACAACCCAGCTCTACATGGCCGGCAGTCCGCCGTTCTGGGCGGAAGTCGCGGCTTCGCTGCAAGATTTCGGCCAGGTCACTTCCAGCGCCGACTCCGCGCCGGTGCTTGAGCTCGCCACCGCCGGTGCGCCGGGAATCGTCCTCCACGCCGGCACCGGTTCCTTCGTCATCACCCGCAGTCCGGATGGCACCGTGCACTACACCGGCGGACTCGGCTGGAAATTCGGCGATCCCGGCAGCGGTTTCGATCTCGGCCGGCGTGCGCTCGCCCTTGCTTTGCTCGAACTTCAAGCCAACCCGCCTTTGTCCGATACCCGGCCTTCGCCACTGGCCGAAGCTTTGGTCAACCATACCGGCCTGATGGATTATGCGGCCAACTCCCGCTATTTCTACAGCGATGCTTCGGCCAACGCCACCATCGCGTCGTTCGCCCCGCGCGTCCTCGCCCTTGCCGAGGAAAATTGCGGCCCGGCCCAGCAGGTCGTGGCTGATTCGATCACCGAGCTGGCGCGTCTGGCCGACGGGGTGATCCATCGCTATTTTCCCAATGCGACGGCGAAGCTGCCCTGCGGCGTCAGCGGGAAAATCCTGAACAGCATCGCCGGTGCCTATGCGCTGCGTTCGCTGGCCAGCAAACTGGACTGGCCGGTGGCACTCAACTTCATCACCACGCCGCCCATCGAAGGCGTGCGCCGGCTGCTTTTGAAATCATAACTGTAGGAGCCTGTTTATAGGCGACCTTTTCGAGCTTTCCTATCGCTTGCCAGCCAGCTCCTCCAAAACAGACCGACCCATCACGACGCTCGCCGAACCCGAGTGGCGCGCACGGCGGATCATGCACGAGCAACGCGTCAGTGCCTGGACCGATCCGCACCAGCAACGCACCGCACGAGGCGGGAAGCATCCGGTGATGGACTTTCTTTTCGAGTACTACCGCTTCCGCCCGAGCTGGCTCAAGCGCTGGCATCCGGGCCCGGATATTGTCCTGCTCGGCGATGCCGCCCGTGATTATCTCCGCTGGCCGGAATACCAGGAAATCGAAAGCGGCGTGGGGCTTAATCCCGCCGCGTTTGATCCGAAACGCCGCGACAGCCTCGCGTGGATTTTATCGTTGCTCCGCACCACTGCGGAGCGTCCGCCCCAATTCGCCTGCTACGGCCTGCACGAGTGGGCGATGGTTTATAAGCAGACGCCCGATGAGATCCGCCACAATGCCTGGCCGCTGCGCTTCGCGCCGGAAGGAATTGCGCAGATTGTCGAGGCGCAGCAGATCCGCTGTTCGCATTTTGATGCGTTCCGATTTTTCACTCCGGCCGCCCAGCCGCTCAACCGCCTGCAACCCGGGCGCGCCACCACCACGCAGTTCGAGCAACGCGGCTGTCTGCACGCCAACATGGATCTCTACAAATGGGCCTTCAAGCTGGCGCCGTTCACGCCCAGCGAGCTGATCGCGGACTGCTTTGCCCTCGCCCGCGACATCCGCGAGATCGACATGCGCGCCAGTCCCTACGATCTCCAAAAACTCGGCTATGCGCCCATCGCCATCGAAACTCCCGAAGGCCGCGCCGAATACGAAGTACACCAGCGCTGCTTCGCCGACCGCAGCCAGCCCCTGCGCGCCCGGCTCACGGCACTCGTCGAGCGGTTAGTCGCCTATAGTTGACAGCCTTGCCTGCGCTGCGTTTGTCTGCCGGTGTCACCTTGCGATTCTGTTTCCCTTCCCATGCTCAAATCCGGCATTCTCAATCCCGCCCTGCTTGCACTGCTGGCGCGCATCCGCCACACCAACACGCTCGTGATCGCCGACCGCGGTTTTCCGTTCTGGCCGCAGATCGAGACGGTGGATCTCTCGCTCGTCGATGGCGTCCCGACCGTGAACCAGGTGCTCGATGCGCTCGCGCCCAATTTCGTCATCGGCCGCGCCTACGCCGCCACGGAGTTCCGCCTGCACAACTCCGCCAAGGTGCAAAAAGCCCTGGCTGCCCGCCTGGGCAACATCCCGCTGGTTTACGAACCGCACATCAAATTCAAGCGGCGTGTGCCGCTCGCCATCGGCCTCGTCCGCACCGGCGACACCATCCCCTACGCCAATCTGATTCTGGAATCCGCGTGAAAATCGACGCCCACCATCACTGCTGGCGCTACACGGCGGAGGAGTTTGACTGGATCAACTACGACATGCGCGCCATCCGGCGCGATTTTTTTCCGGTCGATCTCGCCCCGCAACTCGCCGCCGCCGGCCTCAATGGCACGGTTGTGGTGCAGGCCCGCCAGACTCTGCTCGAGACGAGAATGCTCCTCGAGCTCGCCCGCCAAAATTCTTTCATCAAGGGCGTGGTCGGCTGGGTGCCGCTCATCGATCCGCAGGTCGGCCAACTGCTCGACGGTTTCAAGGGCGAAACCAAACTCAAAGGCGTGCGCCATGTCCTGCAAGGCGAGCCCGACGACTACATGTCCAACCCGGCGTTCGACGCGGGCCTCAAGGCCGTCGCCGCACGCGGCCTCCGCTACGATCTGCTGGTGAAAGCGCCGCAATTGCCCGCCGCGCTCAAACTGGTGGACCGGCATCCCACGCTCTCGTTCGTGCTCGATCACATCGCGAAGCCCGCCATCACCGGTGCGGGAGCGCCCCCGCCCGAATGGCGCAAGCTGATGACCGAACTTGCCCGCCGGCCCCATGTTTGTTGCAAATTTTCCGGCGTCGTGACCGAGGTGCACGGCTATGAATGGACCGCGCAGCTTCTCAAGCCCTACTTTGACATCGTGCTGCACGCCTTCGGGCCGGAACGCCTGATGTTTGGTTCCGACTGGCCTGTCTGCCTCGTCGCCTCCGACTACGTCCGCTGGTTTCGTTTCGTCGAACAATGCACCGCGGCGCTCAGTCCCGCCGAAAGCCGGAGCATCCTCGGCGGCACAGCCGCCCGTTTCTACCGGCTGACAGCCTGAAGAATAACAGATTATCGGTTACCGGTTGGGTTCACGGTATGCTGTTTTTGTTTCCGCTCGCGCTTGGCTCCGAAGCACAGAACGAAAAGGAGTTGATTGAACGCGTGCACGACCTGAGTTGGTGTGCGTAATACAAATTACCACCCGTGGGCTTTCGTTCAACTTACTCGCATCAAGTGACGAACAAAAACAGAACACCCAATCCAACATAGATATAAGTCCAAAATTTCATTGGGACAAAAAATAACGAATGCTGCCGACGAAGCGTGATTTCTTTCCCCGTTCCTTTCTCAATTACCACCTTCCCCGGACGCGAATCATAGTGACGTGCAACCAACCATACTACCCCTGCGGCCAATAAGAATGCGACGGTCTTGATCCATCCGTGTTGATTGAAGTAAAACTCATTCTTGGTTACCGTTCGTGTGATATATTCTGCCAAAACGAGAAATCCCATGCCGATGACTCCAACGATGAATCCGAATCCTTGCCAGACGATCATAATATTAGCGAGTTGAGGTTAGTTAATGGACAGGTTTGTCGACGAAAAAGTCGGCAACCAAACGAAGCAAATGGACGGCGTAAAATCCGCGATGCACATTGTTTAAATTCTCAATCTATGCCCATGTGTCAACCGACAACGAGGGACAGACGATTCCAACCATCTCCCAGGCCTCTTTCCCCGTCTCTAGTTTCATATCCGTGATTTTCGGATGCCCGCTCTATACGTGACTGACGTTTATCAATCTCTATGGTCCCAACCTTGATCTACTATATCGTTTTCCGCACGACCATCCGTTCCGTTTCTGTATGGAGATGCCCCGCAGGATCTGAACCGAATTTTTTTCGTCAGGGATGCTAAATCCAAAGAGCCAAACAAACACCAGCCAGTCTCAGGTTTTTTGGGTGTATTTCAACCTCAAGACGAACGCATGCCCTACGATTAAAAGGGCAACAAAATTCCTCGCTGCCAGGACAACGAAAATGGGCGGTTGATGGCAACGAACCCGTGCCCCCAAGAATCATAATAAAAGTGGAATGATGACTCCGTACGCCTTCGCGTTATTAAACGCTACGCCTACCCGTCCAGAGGCCGGGGTTCACCCGCAGACAATCGAGTCCCCGCATCTTCCCCGGCATATCGATTCTTGAACTCTGCGCCGCCGTCTGGCCGACTGCCCGCGATGGCGAACCCTCCGCGCTCCACTTCCGCCCCGCCGGCCTTTGTTTCCCAACAGGTCACGGCCGCACGCCGTTTTTATCAGAATCTCCGGCCGAAACCCGGCCAGCCGCTGACGGTGGTGTGCGGCGGTTGGGAAGAATGCGCCCCCGACTACACGATCGACCGCAAAACATTTCAGTTTCTTTCCGTTGAACTTGTGGCCACGGGCCGCGGCGATCTTGTGCTCAGCGGCCAACGCCACCCGCTCGAGCCGGGCACGGTTTTCACCTACGGTCCGGGTATCAGCCAGCGCATCAGCCCAACCCCGGGATCGCGGCTTGGAAAATATTTTGTCAATTTCGCGGGCGCTCGCGGTCGGACGCTTCTGCGCGAATGCAAATTGTCGCCGGGCACCTGCAGCCAGCTCTCCACTTCGGCCGAAGCCCGACACGCGTTCGAGACACTTCTCCGTCTCGGTACCGGACACCATCGCCTCGCCGCCCGGATGTGCGCCCTGCAACTCGAACTGCTGCTGCTCGCGCTCGTCCGCTCCACCCAGCCCGGTTCTCCCTCGGAACGGCGCTCGCTCGCCACTTTTGAACGCTGCCGCCAGCACATGGACGCACATTTTCTCTCCCTCGCCACCTTGGAGCAGGCCGCCGCCGCCTGCCATGTGGACGCCGCCTATCTCTGCCGGCTCTTCCAGCGTTTTCAGTCGGACACCCCGTTCCGCTACCTCCAGCGCCTGCAAATGCAGTGGGCCGCGGAACGCCTGCACGCCTCGGGCCGGCTGGTGCGCGAGGTGGCCGACGAGCTGCGGATCGACGCCTTTCAGTTTTCACGCACGTTCAAACGCATCCACGGCGTGTCGCCAACGGCGTTCCTCAGTGCCCGCGGATGATTGCGCCTACATCTGGATGCGCAGCGCAAACGCCTCCGCACCCGGCCGGTCGGCGGGCAGCGTCACATGAACCCCTGAGGCGTCCTGGGTCCAGATGAGTTTTTCCTTCGCACCCAGCAGCGAGACCGAAGTGATGGCGCGATCAAGCAGCGCGGGCTTGCCGTTGCCTGAAGCGAGCGAGCGGAGGGTGATTTTGCCGTCCTTGGGCCAGTCGAGGAAAAGGGCGTAGAGCGTATTTCCCTTCACGGTGAACCGGATGTCCTCGGCCGTGTAGGGTTTGCTGCGCACATCGCGCGCTCCGCCAAACGTGCCGCTCTCGGCCTGCTCGGTCACGGACGGACCTTCGCCATAAACCTTCCACGGGCGGGTGCCGAAAATCGCCTCGCTGTTGATCTCCATCCATTTTGCCAGGCCTTCGAGGAAGGCGACCTCGTCCTCGTCGATCGTGCCATCGCCGCGCACCGGCACATTGAGGAGCAGATTGCCGTTCTTGCTGACGATATCGACGAGCATGCGGACCACCTGGCCGACGGTCTTGTATTTGTGCTCGGTGAAGAGCCGCCGCTCGTAGTGCCAGTTCCCGATGCAGGTGTCGGTCTGCCACGGCTGGGGCATGATGCCGGTGGCAACACCGCGCTCGATATCCTCGACGGCCGCGGGTTTTTGCGCGGCGGCAAGATGCTTGGTGTTCATCACCGCCTGCACCTTCCCACCATGGCGGGTCGCGTTGGCGTTGTAATAGTGGGCGACGAATTCCAGGCCGGTTTTCTCGAAGGGAATGCCTTCGTCGTCGAAGTAGAAGAGATCAGGCTGGTATTTGTCGACGAGGTCCTGGGCGCGCAGGAACCAGTTGTTCGCATATCCGTTGTCCAGCGGCGGAATTTTTTCCCACCAGTTGCCATCCACCTTGCGGTGCCAGTCCACGGCCGACTTCGTGTCGGTCGCGCCCGCCGGCACCGGCAGGCGCAGGCCGCAATAGAGTTCCTGCGGATCGAGACCCTCCCACCACTTGCCCTTGCCGTCGGCCTTGGTGAGCGTGGCGGCATCGTAGGGCACGCCGGCCAGCGGTCCTTCGCGATCGTGATCATAGGCGGGCTGGAACCAGTGCCAGGCGTGCGAGGAGTGGTTGGTCACGCCGAAACGCAGGCCATGCTCGCGCGCCACCTTCGCCCAGATGCCCACGATGTCTTTCTTGGGGCCGACGTTGACCGAGTTCCACGCGTGGTATTTCGAATCGTAGGCATCGAAATTGTCGTGGTGGTTGGCGAGGGCGACGAAGTATTTCGCGCCGGCCTTCACATAAAGCTGCATCAGCTTTTCGGGGTCCCAATTCTCGGCTTTCCACAGGTTGTCGAGTTCCATGAAGCCGAACTTCGACGGATGGCCGTAATGCTCGACGTGATATTTGTATTGGGTCGTCCCCTCCATGTACATGTTGCGGGCATACCAGTCGCCCTGCTCGGGCACGCACTGCGCCGACCAGTGCGCCCAGATGCCGAATTTCGCGTCGCGAAACCACTCGGGGCATTCATAGTTTTTGGCCAGCGAATCCCAGGTGGGTTCAAACGGGCCGGGCGCAATGACGCGGGCCGCCGCCGGTGCCGGATCGGCTGCCGGCAGATTCAGGGCGCAGGCCAGAATCGCGAGCGCCGAAGTCCATAGTTGTTTCGAAAGCATGGAGGGGAGGGGTTGGGGAGCAGGCAGGGGACCGGACGGGCGGACCGGGGTATTCAAGCCGGCCGTAACGGTGGTAAATCAATGCACGACCAACATAACCGCAATCCCGTACCGAATGAATGGTAATCTTTGCCCATGGCATGACGATCTTTGCCCGGACCCGACAGGTCAAAAATCAACATGCTTCGCTCAAGAACAGGCATTGTCCGGCGGGAGGTTTTGCGGTACTCTGCCCGATTCCCATGAACACCCGCCCCCTGGGCCGCACCGGCCTGCAAGTTCCCGTTCTCAGCTATGGCGCTTCTTCGCTGGGCAGTGTATTCCGCCGCACCGATGACAACGAAGGCATCCGCTCGGTGCACGTTGCTTTGGACCTCGGGATGAACTTCATCGACGTGTCCCCCTACTACGGTGCGACCAAGGCCGAAACGGTGCTGGGCCGGGCGCTGAAAAGCGTCCGCCGCGACCGCTACATCCTCGCCACCAAGGTCGGCCAGTATGGGGACGGCATTTTTGATTTCTCCGCCGACCGCGTCACCCGGAGTCTCGACGAAAGTTGCGCCCGCCTCGGCACCGACCACATCGACCTGCTCCAGTGCCACGACATCGAGTTTGCCGATCTCAACCAGATCGCCAGCGAGACCCTGCCCGCTCTTGTCAAACTCCGCGCGGCCGGTCGCATCGGCCACATCGGCATCACCGGCCTGCCCCTGAAAATCTTTCCCGCCGTGCTCGACCGCGTCGCCCCCGGCACCGTTGAAACGATCCTCTCCTTCTGCCGCTACGAGTTGAACGACACCGCGCTGGAATCGTTGATTCCCGACCTGCAGCAAAGGGGTGTCGGCATCATCAACGCCTCGCCCACCGGCATGGGCCTGCTCACCGAACGCGGCGTCCCCCCGTGGCACCCCGCCCCGCCCGCGCTGCTCGCCGGCGCCCGCCGCGCCGTGGAATACTGCCAGGCCATCGGCGCCGACATCGTGAAGCTCGCCGTGCAGTTTTGCGTCGCCCACCCCGGCATCGCCACCACGCTGATCGGCTCAGCCAACCCCGACAACATCCGCAAGAACATCGCCTACGCCGAGGCCCCGATTGATTTCGAACTCCTGGCCAAGGTCCTTGAAATCCTGAAGCCGATCCACAACCACAACTTCACCCGCGGCCGTCCGGAAAACCACGACGTGATTATTTCCTGAGTTTTCACCGCTAATCGCCACTAAGTTCTCCCTAATTGAATGCTTCTGAATTAGTGTCCCATTTGTGGGGCTTAGTGGTTAACAAAGAATTTTCCCATGCTCCAGATCACGCTCAACCAACCCGGCGAATTCTCCGCGACCGACGGCCCGCTCCCGAGTCCCGCTCCGGGCGAGGCGCTCGTCCGCGTTCACCGCATCGGCGTATGCGGCACCGATCTCCACGCCTTCGCCGGCAAACAGCCTTTCTTCTCTTATCCGCGCATTCTGGGCCACGAACTCGGCGTCGAGGTGCTCGATCCTGGCAGTGAACCGCACGGACTCAAGGCCGGCGACCGCTGTTCCGTCGAGCCGTATATCAACTGCGGCCGCTGCATCGCCTGCCGCCGCGGCAAACCCAACTGCTGTGCCGAACTCAAGGTGCTCGGCGTTCACTCCGACGGCGGCATGCGACCTCTCTTCGCGCTCCCGGCGCGCAAGCTGCACCCGTCCGCCACGCTCACCTACGACCAGCTCGCCCTCGTTGAAACGCTCGGCATCGGCGCCCACGCGGTCGAACGCGCCGACATCAAGTCGGATGACACCGTGCTCGTCATCGGCGCCGGCCCGATCGGCCTGAGCGTGATCCAATTCGTCCTCGTGAACGGCGCCAAACTCGCCGTCATGGATGTCAGCGAATCGCGCCTCACGTTCTGTCGCCAGCAACTCGGCGTGACGCACACGCTCGCAGCCGGCCCCGAGGCCGCCGCGCAGCTCAAGGCGATTTTCGACGGCGATCTGCCCACCATCGTCATCGACGCGACGGGCAATCCCAAGTCCATGGCCGGGACGTTTGATCTGCCCGCCCATGGCGGGCGCATCGTCTTCGTCGGGCTCTTCCAAGGCGAAGTCACTTTCAGCGACCCCAATTTCCATCGCCGCGAGCTCACCCTGCTCGCCAGCCGCAACTCCGTGCCCGGCACCTTCCGCGACATCATCGCCCTCATCGAAGCCGGCCGGATCAACACCACCCCGTGGATCACCCACCGTTTCAATTTGGACGAAATCCCGCAGCGTTTCCCCGGCATCGCGGGCAACCCCGCCGTCATCAAAGCCATCATCGACGTGCCCCCGGGCATTTAGCCGGATTGACGCCCGCACGCCGCTCTGTCGTCCTTTTGCCACTGCCTTCGTCCGACTTTCAACCCCTACCCTTATGAAGTTCCCTCGTTTCATTGCTTTCGCCCTGCTGGCTGTCTCCGCCGCTTTCGCCGCCGAGCCCTACACCATCGCCGTAATCCCGAAAGGCACGACGCACGAATTCTGGAAATCCATCAACGCCGGTGCCGTCAAGGCCCAGCGCGAACTCGCCGCCCAGGGCATCACCGTCAATGTCATCTGGAAGGGCCCGCTCAAGGAGGACGACCGCGAGCAACAGGTGCAGGTCGTCGAAAATTTTATCGGCCGCCATGTGAGCGGCATTGTCCTCGCCCCGCTCGACAGCAAGGCTCTCGTCGCCCCGGTCGAGACTGCGGTTCGCGGGAAAATCCCTGTCGTCATTATCGACTCGGGTCTCGCCTCCACCGTGCAATCCAGCTTCGTCGCCACTGACAACCGCGAAGGCGGCCGGATCGCCGCGCGCAATCTTGGAAAAATTCTCAACGGGCAGGGCAATGTCATCATGCTGCGCTACGCCGTCGGTTCCAACAGCACCGAGGAGCGCGAAACGGGTTTCCTTGAGGTGATGAAAAGCGATTTCCCCGCCATCAAACTGCTCTCCACCGACCAGCACGCCGGCGCCACCCGCGACAGCGCCAAGCGTGTCTCGGAAAATCTGCTCAGCCGCTACGGCACCCAGGTGAATGGCGTCTTCGCTTCCAATGAATCCGCCGCCTCCGGCATGCTGCTCGCCCTGCGCGATGCGGGTCTGGCCGGTGGCAAGGTGAAGTTCGTCGCGTTCGATTCCGGCGAGGCGCTCAACGCCGGCCTGCAGGCGGGCGATGTGCAGGGCTTTGTCGTCCAGAATCCGCTCAACATGGGCTACCTTGGCGTGAAGACGATCGTCGCCGTGCTGCGCGGCGAAAAAGTGCCGGATCGCATCGACACCGGAGTCGGTTTCGTGACCAAGGAGAATTTCAACGATCCGGCGATGGCCGACATCGTCCACCCGCCGCTCGACAGGTATTTGAAATAGCACCTCGGGCACTTACCGACCAACGCCACCTCTCCGTGCCGGCCAATTCATCACGTATCTGCGAAAACCCGCGGGCAGGCGATTAATATGAAACCGGCATCAGGATATGGTAACACTCGCTAAATGACCTCGGCGGTACGCCTTCGCCTTGCCGGCATCCAAAAAAGTTTCGGCGCCACCCGCGCCCTCAAGAGCGTGTCGCTGTCCATCGCTCCCGGCGAGGTGCATGCGCTCATTGGCGAAAACGGCGCGGGCAAGAGCACGCTCATGAAAGTATTGAGCGGCGCGCACGCCGCCGACGCCGGCACCATGGAGCTGGGCGGACAGCCCTACCTGCCCGAAAATCCCCACGACGCCCGGGTCAAGGGCGTGGCGATGATCTATCAGGAACTGAATCTCGCGCTCCATCTCACCGCCCGGGAAAATATTTTGCTGGGTGCCGAGTCATCCAAACTGGGCCTCGTCGATGGCCGCGCTTCCCGCGAACGGGCCCGCACCGCACTCGCCCAGCTCGGCCATGAAGGCCTCGATCTCGACCGGCCGGCCGGAGCTTTCTCCATCGCCGAACAGCAGATCATCGAGATCGCCCGCGCCCTGCTGATGCAGCCGCAGGTGCTGATCATGGACGAGCCGACCAGCAGTCTCACGCAGGCCGACACCGAAAAACTTTTCGCCACCATCGGCCGGCTCCGCACCCGGGGCGTGAGCGTGATCTATATCAGCCATTTTCTCGAGGAATGCCGCCGCATCGCCGACCGTTTCACCGTGCTGAAAGACGGCGAGACTGTCGGCTCGGGGGAAATGAAGGCGGTGAGCCTCGATCACATCGTCACTTTGATGACCGGTCGCGAAGTGAAAGATCTTTATCCGCGGACCGCCCACACCCCCGGCGTAGTTGTCCTCGAGGTGAAAACCGCCGTGAGTGCGCCGCGTCTCAAACGCGCCAGCCTGCAAGTACGCGCCGGAGAAATCTTCGGACTCGCCGGCCTGATCGGCGCGGGGCGGACGGACTTGCTGCGCACGATCTTCGGCCTGGACGACTTGGACGCCGGCGAAGTCTGTATCGTCGGCGCCTCGGCTGACCGCTCCGCCCCACGCGATCGCTGGCGGCAAGGCGTGGGTTTTCTCAGCGAAAACCGCAAAGAAGAAGGCCTCATGCTGAACCAGTCCATCGCCGACAATCTCACGCTGACCAAGATGGAAACCTTCGGCCGTTTTGGCTGGATCAGCCGGAGCGGTCAGCAATCCGTCGCGCAACGCTGGGTCGGCGAACTGCGCGTGAAATGCCGCGATGCCGCCCAGGCCATCGGAGAACTTTCCGGCGGCAACCAGCAGAAGGTGGCGATCGCCCGCCTGCTCGAGCATCCCGCGCGTATTTTTCTCCTCGACGAACCGACGCGCGGCATCGACGTCGGCAGCAAGGCGCAGATCTACCAGCTCGTGAGCGGACTCGCCGCCGCCGGCAAAGCCGTGGTGCTGGTGAGTTCCTACCTGCCCGAACTGCTCGGGCTGTGCGACACGATCGGCGTGATGTGCCGCGGCGAGCTGGCCGTCGTGCGGCCCCGCACCGCTTGGTCTGAAGCCGACATCATGCGCGTCGCCACCGGCAGCGCCTGACGTTTTTCCGATGAAAGACACCTTGAAAAACATCTTCGCCAAGGGAGGCCCGTTCATCGGCCTCCTCCTCGTGATCGGGCTTTTTTCCCTCCCGACGGAGACGCGCGAATACTTTCTGACCTATAATAATTTCAAGATCATCCTGACCCAGACTGTAATCGTCGCGATCGGAGCGCTCGGCATGACGATGATCATCGTGAGCGGCGGAATTGATCTTTCAGTCGGCTCCACGATCGCTTTGACCAGTGTCGTCGGGGCTTTGCTCATCCAGCACGGCTGGGGCCCCGTACCTGTTTTGTTGGTCGTGGTTGTGTCCGGTGGCTTGATTGGGCTCCTCAACGGTGCGGCCATCGCCGGCCTGCGCATGACGCCCTTTATCATCACCCTGGGTTCGCTCGGGGTGGCTCGCGGCACGGCCAAGTGGCTCGCGGACAACCAGACCGTTAATTACGACACCTCGCCGATCAATGGTTGGATGACGACGGCTGATCCTTTCAGCCACACGCTTCCAGCCGGCGTCTGGGTGGCGATCGTGCTCGCCGGACTCACTGCGCTGCTTTTGCGCAGCACCGTTTTCGGCCGGCATATTTTTGCCCTTGGCTCAAACGAAGCCACGGCCCGGCTCTGCGGCATTGCGACTACACGGCTCAAGGTGATAATCTATTCGCTCGCCGGCTGCTTCTTTGGCTTGGCCGGTCTGTTTCAATTGTCCCGGCTGCGACAAGGCGATCCCACGGTGGCGGTCGGCCTCGAACTGGACATCATCGCAGCAGTAATCATCGGCGGTGCCAGCCTGAACGGTGGTGTTGGTACGATCCTTGGCTCGATGATCGGCGCCCTCATCATGGCGGTGCTCCGCAACGGCTCGCAGCAGATGGGCTGGCCCACGTATTTTCAGGAAATCATCATCGGTCTCGTGATTATCGTGGCCGTATTCCTCGACCGCCTCCGGCAGGGACGAAAATCGGTTTAGCCGACTCGCGCATTGCCTCGCCGCGAAGCGCCGCTACCTTCGTGCCATGGAACAGGCTGATGATCTTCCCGGCGCGCGCACCCGAAAAAAACCCAGCTACCCGATCTCGCGGCCGTTGCGCGAGTACCTGCGCCGCTACCGCCGCGAACGCGAACTGCCCATCTCCTACGAAAGGCTGCGCAACTTCAAAGACACCATTCCGCTCACCGCCTCCGACGGGAAACCCACCCTCTGGGATTCGGTGATCTATGATTCGGCGGACATTGCCGCGCTTAACGAGGATCTGAAACGCGTTTACGCCCTGCTGAAGGTCGACGGCGATCTCGCCGTCGTGCGCCATCTCTACATCGACCGCGTGGATTTTTGCAGCTTTGGCAATTCGATGCCCTTCCGCATCCGGATCGTGAATGCCTACAACGAGAATCAGGATTATTTCTACATCAAGCAGGCCGACGCCTCCCGCGTCTACGGCCTCGAACTGGAGCATCTCCTCTCCCCCAACCGCCTCAACTATCTCACGCACGAGAACACCCTGATCGAGGAACACATCGCGGGCGTGCCCGGCGACATTTTCAGCGAGCGCTGGCTGGAAAACCGCGAGCTCAAGCCCATCCGTATCGCGAAGGAGCTCATCAAATTCAACGAACGCTGCTTCGTGCGTCTGCTCGGCGACATGCGCAGCTACAATTACGTCGTCGTCCTCACGCCGGACTTCGAAGGCTGGCAGGTGCGCATCCGCGCCATGGATTTCGACCAGCAGACTTATTTTGGGAAAAAAAATTTCTACCTGCCCCAGTACTTCAAGGAAAACGCCGCCGTGGTGCGATTCTGCCAGCGCCTGCTCAATCCGCAGTCGGCCTACCAGTATCAGCGCGAGGAGCAGGCGCTCATGCTGCAACGCGCCGATCTCTCCACCTCCCGGCTCAATATGGTGCTCGACGCCATGGTGACCGATCCCATCGCTCCCGAAGCCAATGTCCGCATGCTCCGCGAAGGGCTGGCCCAGCACTTTGGTTCCGACCGCTATCTCCGCTGCGAGTCCATGGGCGCGCTCGTCCGCGAAAATCTCGCCGTGGTGCGGCAGCGCATCGAGCAGCAGCTCCCGCCCACCCCGGCGGAAATGATGCTGTAGCCCGAACCACCCCAAAGACGCGGCTGGGGCCATGCATCGAAACGCGGCTAATGGCCGAGCATCCAGGGCCGGCTGTTTTTCTTGGTGGAATATCGCAACGCCGGCCGGCCGTCCTTGGTCACTTTCTCCGCCGTCGGTTTTTTCTTGTGCGTACAGCCGGCGGAGATGCAACCGCACGCACTCCTAAAGCCGACCCGGGGCGCATGCATGCTCTGCTCATTGCGCATGGAGGCCTGCCGGCGAAGCGGATTCATCAGCGCCAATGACGGCATGCTGATGATCCGCTTCGCCTCAGCGTGACAATGCGGACACTGTGCCGGCCGCCGTGAGTCGCTGACCGGCCGCCATTGCTCAAAGCCTCCGCAGGTCGCACATTCGTATTCGTAGACAGGCATTTTATCCTCCCCTAAGTTTTGCGTCAGGTCGTCCGGGCCAGATCGATCTTGCCGGTTACGCCCGGTGTCGGTCCTTCGGCGGTCGGCAAAATGTTGAACGAGAATATTTCCGTCGGCAGATAGAGCGTCGCACAGGCGTTCGGAATGTCCACGATCCCGCTGATGCGGCCTTCCACGGGGGCGGTGCCCAGAATGGCGTAGGCCTGCTCACCGGTGTATCCAAATTTTTTCATGTACTCGATCGCGTTGAGGCAGGCGCGGCGGTAGGCGACGTGCGGGTCGAGGTAGTATTGCTTGCCTTGTTCGTCGACGGAGATGCCTTCAAAAATCAGGTGCCGCAAATAGCGCGGCTCCATCGGACTGGGCTGGAAAATAGGGTTGATGATGGCGTATTTTGCCACGCCATTTTTGATCAGGCCGACCCGCAGATCGATCCAGCCGGCCATCTCGATCGCCCCGCAGAATGTAATTTCACCGTCACCCTGCGAGAAGTGGATGTCGCCCATGGAAAGGCCGCCGCCCTTGACGTAAACCGGGAAGTAAACCTTGGAACCGCGGGTGAGGTTCTTGATGTCGCAATTGCCGCCGTGTTCGCGCGGCGGCACGGTGCGCGCACCTTCTTTCGCGGCCGCGGCGGCCGCGCTGCCCTTGAGTTTGCCCATGTGCGCAGTGTCGGCGTACGGCAGGGCGGCCAGCGGCGGCACGCGATTCGGCTCCGTGTTGAACAGGGCGGTTTCGCGCTTGTTCCAGGTGTCGAGCAGTTGCTTGGACGGCAGGCATCCGATCAAGCCCGGGTGCATGATGCCGGCGAATTCCACATTCGGGATGTGGCGCGATGAAGTGTAGATGCCGTGAAAATCCCACACCGCCTTGCGCGCATCAGGATAATGCTCGGTCAGGAAGCCGCCGCCATTTTTCTTGTCGAAGATGCCGGTGAAACCCCATTCCGAATCGGGGAGTGAGCCAATATCCAGTATATCCACGACCAGCAGGTCGCCCGGTTCGGCGCCTTCGACGCCGATCGGTCCGCTCAGATAGTGAACCTTGGTCAGATCGACGTCGCGGACATCATTCGCGCTGTTGTCATTGGCAATCTGGCCGCCCGTCCAATCCACGCATTCCACGCGAAATTCGTCGCCCGGCTTGACCCACGCCACCATCGGGATGTCGGGATGCCAGCGGTTGTGAATCATCTCTTGTTGCGGCGGCGGAGTCTTCAGGTCTACTTTGATCAGTGTGTTAGGCATGGTTGGTTCCTTTTTGGGTTGGTGGATTCGGACGGAGGATAAGGGTCACACGGCGAGAAGCTTTCTCACCTTGTCGGCGTCGAGGTTCGCCCGGCCGGCCTCATGGACAAACCGGCCGCGCTCGAGCACAAAGGCGCGGTCGCACACATCCATCATGAAGCTGACAACCTGTTCGGTCACGATGATGGAGATTTTGCGCAGTTGGCGGATTTCCCGCAGCGCGCGGGCGATGTCCTTGATGATGGAGGGCTGGATTCCTTCCGTCGGCTCATCGAGGATCAGCACCTTGGGATTTGTGATCAGCGCACGGGCGATGGCGAGCTGCTGCTGCTGGCCACCGGACAGATTGCCGCCTTTGCGGTTGCGCATCTCGCGCAGCACGGGAAAAAGCGTGTAGATTTCCTCGAAGGTGGAGCGGGCCACTGCGCCGAGGGCCCCGCTGACCATGTTTTCATGCACTGTCAGCGCAGGAAAGATCAGGCGGCCCTGCGGCACATACGCGATGCCGCTGCGCACCCGCTCGTAGGAGTCGAGTCCGCACATTTCCCGGTCGCTCAGCCTGATCGAGCCAGAGCGCGTCGGGAGAATGCCGATCAGTGATTTGAGCAGCGTTGTCTTGCCCATGCCGTTGCGGCCCATGATGGCGAGGATTTCCTCCTGCCCGAGCTGGAAGGAGACATCCTGAATCACTTTGCTCTGGCCGTAACCGACGTTGAGTTGGGAGATGGTTAGCATGAGGAATGTCGTTGGAGGTTAGTGGCCGAGGTAAACTTCGATGACCTGCGGGTCGTTCTGGACCTGTTCCATACTGCCCTCGGCGAGAATTTTCCCGAGGTGCAGCACGGTGACCTTGTGCGCAATGCGGGAAACGAATTCCATGTCGTGTTCGATGATAAGTATGCACCGGCCTTTGCAGATGCGATTGAGCAGCTCCGCCGTCTGTTCGCGCTCCGCTGGGCCCATGCCGGCCACGGGCTCGTCGAGCATCAGGAGCCGGGGCTCCTGCATGAGCAGCATGCCAATTTCCAGCCACTGCTTCTGACCATGGCTGAGCACCGCGCCCTCAACCTCGAGGTGGTCCTTCAAATATATTTCCTCGGCCACCCGTTGGATGCGCTCCGTCACATCCGGCGTGTCCGTAAACGACAGGCAGCCGAAGACACTGCGGCCGCGGGGGAAGGACACCTCCAGGTTTTCATACACCGAAAGGTTTTCGTAGATCGACGGGGTTTGGAATTTGCGGCCGACCCCCGCCCGGACGATTTCATGCTCGGCCAGGCCCACCAGTTCGCGATTGTTGAATTTCACGCTGCCCCGGGTGGGCCTGGTCTTGCCGCAAATGAGATCGAGCACGGTGGTCTTGCCCGCACCGTTCGGGCCGATGATGACGCGCAGCTCGTCCTTTTCGATGGAGAGATTGAGTCCGTCGACCGCCTTGAAGCCGTCGAACGACACGGTCAGATCCGACAGCGCAAGCTGGGTGTTGGTGTTGGCGATCATGATTTCTCCTGTTCAAAGGCCGACACGAGCGGGGCATCCGGCAGCAGAATGCGCCGGCGGCTCTTGATTTTTTCCAGCAGCGGTCCCGCTTTTCTTTTCCCCAGTTCCCAGGCGCCGGCGAGACCGTTCGGGAAAAGCACGACCACCGCGATAAAGAGTCCGCCCATGAGAAAGAGCCAGAGCTGCGGCAGGCTTTCCGAGAAAAGACTTTTGGCCGTGTTCACCACCAGCGCGCCGTAAACGGCGCCGTAGAGCGAACTGCGTCCCCCGACCGCGGCAAAGATCACCATTTCGATCGACGGGATGATGCCCACCAGCGAGGGGGAGATAAAGCCCACTTGGAGCACGAAAAGCGCTCCGCCCAATCCGCTGAGCCCCGCCGCCAGACAGAAGATAAAGACCTTGATGGCCGACACATCGTAGCCCGAGAAGCGCACCCGGTCCTCGCGATCGCGCATCGCATTGAGCAGCTTCCCCATTTTGCCGGAGAGCAGCCATTGCCCGGCCATGATCAGCATGATCAGGAGCGCGCAGGTGGCAAAATACAACGTGTACTGCGCGGAATTCGACCGGATGTCCCAGCCCCACAAGGTGCGCAGATCCGTGATGCCGTTGCGACCGCCCGTATAGCCTTGGTTGCCGTCGATCCCCAGCGAAAGAAGCAAAGCGAGCGCCTGCGTGATGATGGCGAAATACACTCCGCCCACCCGGCGCCTGAACATCGCGAATCCCACCACGCCGGCGACCAGCACCGGCAGGGCGATGACTGCACAAAGACTAAAAGGCAGGTGTCGGAATGGGACCCAAAATGCCGGCAGATGCGTGAACTGATTCCAGTCCATGAAATCAGGAATGCCCGGTGTCGATTGGATCTTGGTGCTGACGGGATCGGAGGCCTCGAGTTTAAGAAACATGGCCATGCAATAACCCCCAAGCCCGAAAAAAACTCCCTGGCCCAGACTCAGCACACCGGCCTTGCCCCAGAGCAAAACCAGCCCGAGGGCGACGAAGGCGAAGGTCAGGTATTTTCCGACCAGATTAAGCCGGAAAATATCCAGCGACAAGGGCAGGACCAGCAGCAGGAGAACGGCGAGGACAACGAGGTTGGTCAGCCCTGATTTGCCGCCCAGCAGACGTTTATAGAGCGTATTCATAATGTTATTGTTTGAGGGTTGGGTTAAGAGCGAAGCTTGCTCGCAAAAAGTCCCTTGGGCCGGATCATCAGAACGATGATGATGGTGAGCAGGATGGCCACCTTGCCCATGGTGCCTTCCAAAAAGAAGCCCGAGATCGACTGCCCCTGGGCGATGCCGAACGCCGAGGCAATGGTCCCCATCAGGCTGGTGGTGCCGCCAAAAACGACGACGAGAAAGGTGTCCACGATATAGCGCGAACCGCTGTCCGGTCCGGTGGAGCCGATGGTGGTGAACGCCGCGCCGGCCACGCCAGCAATGCCGCAGCCCAGACAGAAGGTGAAACGGTCCACCCATTGGGTGTTGATGCCGACCGCGCCGCTCATGACGCGGTTCTGCACCGTCGCCCGCATATGCAGCCCGATCCGCGAGCGGTACATGAAAAGCCAGACCGCCGCCGTCAGGCACAGCGTCAGACCCATCACGAACACCCCGTTGATCGGAATATCGATGCTGTCGGTGGGCTTGAACGAGCCCATCAGCCATTCCGGCAAGGCCGGTGTGACTTCGCGCGCGCCGAACACGCTGCGAAACGTCTGCTGCATGATCAGGCTCAGGCCCCAGGTGGCCAGAAGGGTGTCGAGCGGCCGGCGGTAAAGAAACCGGATGAGCGACCACTCCACGAGGAGCCCGACCAGGGCCGCGGTGAAAAAGGCGATCACGATCGCGATGATGAAATAAAACGGCACCAGCGCGGGGAAATGATTGTGGACGACTTCCGAGCAGAGATACACCACATAGGCCCCCAGCGCCATGAATTCCCCGTGGGCAAGATTGACCACGCCCATCTGGCCGAAAATGATCGCCAAGCCCAGCGCCATCAGCAGCAAAACGCTGAAAAGGCTCAGGCCCGAAAAGCCCTGCATGATGAAAATGGACCAAAGTTCCGAGGCGCTGTATTGGGACATGGGGATTGTTTTTGTTGGATTGTTAACCAAGTGCTTCCGCCGCGAGCGCCCGATGCCGTTCCACATCGGGCGCCCCCGGTTTTCACCAGGCGATCATTGATAACCTTTGGGGAAAGGATTGGGCTCGATCAGATCGGATTCGTACAAAACCTTGCACTGGCCGTCCGCGTTCCACTGGCCGATGCGCAGCTTGCTCCAAAGATGGTGGTTCTCGTTGTGAATTCTCACATAGCCCTCGGGCGCCTCGTTGAATTCGATGCCGCCCGAGGCGGCCACGACTTTATCCACATCGAAGCTGCCTGCCTTCTCCACCGCCATTTTCCAGAGCCACGGCCCCTCATAGGCGGCCTGCGTCACATCGCCGATCACGGATTTCTCGCCGTACTTGGCCTTGAACGCCTCAACAAATTTCCTGTTGTTCGGATTGTCGAGGCTTTGGAAATATTTCATCGCGGAGTAGAAACCCACGAGGTTTTCGCCGCCAATGCCCAGCGCCTCGTCCTCGGTCACCGAGATCGTCAGCACCGTCCATTTGTCGCTGGTGATGCCCGCGGCCTTGAGCTGCTTGTAGAAGGAAACGTTGCTGCCGCCGACGATGATCGCGTAGATGACATCCGGCTTTTTGAGTTTGATCTTGTTGATCAGCGAACCGAATTCGGTCGTGCCGAGCGCGTAATACTCCTCCCCGACCACCTTGCCCTTCAGCACATTTTCAATGTGCTTGCGGGCGATCTTGTTCGAGGTGCGCGGCCAGATGTAATCCGAACCGATCAGGTAAAAGGTCTGGGCCTTCTTCTGGCTCGCGATCCAGTTCAGGCCAGCGATGATTTGCTGCGTCGCCTCCTGGCCGGTGTAGTAGACGTTTTTGGATTGTTCCAGGCCTTCATAGAAAGTCGGATAGTAGAGCAGGCCGTTGTCCTTTTCGAACACCGGCAGCACCGCCTTGCGGGACGCCGAGGTCCAGCAGCCGAACACCGAGGCGACGTGGTCGCTTTCCAGCAGCTTCTTGGCCTTTTCGGCAAACGTCGGCCAGTCGCTCGCCCCGTCCTCGAAAACAATTTTGATCTGCCGGCCCAGAATGCCGCCCGCGGCATTGATCTGGTCGATCGCCATTCGCTCGGCTTCGATCGAGCCCGTTTCACTGATCGCCATGGTGCCGGTGGCGGAATGAAGCTGGCCGACGGTCACCGTGGTGTCGGTGATGGCCAGACCCGTGGTGTTGACCGCTGCGGTCGGATAATCGGCCGCACGGGCGGTGCCCGCAAGGACAAGGGACGTCAGAGCAAAGGCTGCGACGTGGGCGCGTTTCGATATTTTGTGGATCATATTGCTGGTCGTTGTGGTCATGCTTGTGGTGGGTAATTTTCAACAGGGATCCTCTCCCCATTTGAGATTCATAGGGCCAGCACCGTGGCGACACGGTGCGGTTTTAAAAAGCCGCTTTGCCGGGAGGCGGGAAACGGCGTCTTGGGCGATGCCTCCGGCGCCGGGACCGGCAGCGCGCGGCTTTCGCTCTGCGGGATTCCTTCGCACCGCCGGACGGCCTTGCGATAGATGTCTTCGCGGAAGATTTTCCCGATCACCTCGCGGCGAAAGGTCGGATGCTCTCCACCGGGCTGCAGGCTTTGAATCATGTCGAAAGCCCATTTGCCCTTGGCCTCATCGGGCACATTGGCCTGTCCCCGGTGATAAATGATGAACTCGTCGACGGGACACGGCCCGTGGCCGGTGGCCAGCGGGCCGACCAGCGCGTTTTTCAAGACGCCGGGTTCTATATCCAAATACTTTGATTGGGCGAGCATGCGAACCAGCTCCGGCCGGTGCTCGGGGGTGTCGCAAAACATACTGGCCTCAATCAGGGCGGAAAGCATGCGCAGGTGTTCCTCCTCGCGCCGCTCGGCAAATTCCTGCAGCACCAGCAGAATTTTTTCCGGGTGCCTGGGTTCGATCTCCGCCGCCGTGGCCGCAATCCAGCCGGTCCCATCCAGCGTCACGGCCGAGTTCCACGGTTCGGCGACGCAATAGCCGTCCAAGTGGCCCTGCCGCAGACTTTCATGAATCAAGGAGGACGGAATGATCATGATGCGGACATCGCCCGCCACATCAATGCCCCCCGACCTGAGCCACTTCTGCAGATTGTAATTCTGCGACGACAGATCGAGCACAGTGCCGAAGGTAAAGACCCGGCTGTTCTTTTCCTTGCGAATCAGCCGGCCAAGCGAAGCCGCATCACGCACGCCGCGGTCCCAGAGCTCCCTGGACAAGGTGATCGCGCTGCCATTCAGACCCAGCACCAGCCCGGTCAGACAGGGCCGGGCCACCACGCCCATCCCGCAGTGGATGGAAAAGGCCATGCTGGCGTGGGCGTGAACGGCCTCGAGCTCCTCATGCAAAAGCTTCTCCCGGATCGTCGCCCAGCCGATCTCCCGGCACAGCTTCACCTCCACGCCATGTTTGTGAAAGAGCCGGAGCTCCTGCGCCGCGATCAGCACCGCGCAATCGATGGTCGGCACAAAACCGACGCGCAGCGGGGAACGCCCGGGCTGCTTTTGAAAACTAATGTGTGCCGCATGCATCACCCCACTTTCAGCAGAGCATATGCCACCGATCCGAAAACATGCCATTATACTATTGAATAATACTCTAAGTATCATTGAAACATATTCATTGATCGTTTGGGCCTTAAATTTTCCGTCTCCCCGCCGACAGCAATTTCCCGATGAAAACCGCCATCGACAGCCAGCAACTCCGCGTCTTCCTCACCCTGGCCCGGCTTTTGAACATGAGCCGCGCCGCGCAGGAGCTTTCCCTCACGCCCTCGGGCATCAGCTACTGCCTCAAGGCGCTGGAGTCCGACCTGGGCTGCCGGCTCTTCGAGCGCACTTCGCGAAAAATATCCATTTCAAACGAAGGCCGTGCCTTTCTGCCGAAAGCGGAGGCCATCATTGATCAGATGGCGTCCGCCCGCGCCATGCTCCGCACGGCTTCTGACTGGAAAAAAGGCCGGCTGCGCATCGGCGCCAGCACGACGGCCTGCCAGTATCTGCTGCCGCCGGTGCTGCGGGAATTTCGCGAAAGCTTTCCAGGATTCACGATCAAGATCGAACCATGCACCCTGGGCCAGGCCGTCGATTTTTTGACGGAGGACCACGTTGACATCGCCGTTTTCACCGAACCGGCGGCGCAGGCCGGCGTGAATTTCATCTTCCTGTTCGAGGATGACCTCCAGTTTCTGACCCACGCGTTGCATCCCTGGGCGCTGAAGAAAAAGATCCGGCATGATGAGATTCCCCGCCAGAAGCTGATTTTACCCGACCGGTCCAGCGACACTTATACCGCCATCAAAGGCTATTTTCAACGGCAGCACATCCCGTTTCACCCTTTCATCGAAATTGGCAACGATGAGGCGATCAAGCAATTCATCCGGCTTGACCTGGGCGTCGGGATTCTGCCCCGCTGGATCGCGGCCGCCGAATTGCGACAGGGCTATCTTGCCGCCCTGCCCCTGGGCCGGCCCCGGGTGCGCCGCCGCTGGGGCGTGCTGCACGCCCGGGAAAGACCACTGAATTTCGCCGAATCCCTGTTTGTGAATCTATGCCGCAGCGTCCTGCGCGATTTGATTTTCGAGGCGGAAAAATAATCGCGCCGGAATGTTTTCCCCGTCCGGTTGTTGGACGCGTAATAGTCTTGCCCGAAACACGGTCGCTTACTTCGGCGGCATCCCGCCGCTGGGATCCAGCGGTGTGCCGCCCGCGCTGGAATCGGCGGATCGGATTGATGCTTCGGCCACCCGGATCGGTTCGGAAAATTCGAGGGCGGCGACGGACACGTCCGGATCAGGCGCGGCGCCGGGCAACGTCAAAACCAATCCTTCGGGAGAGGTTGCGGACGACACCGCTGCGTCGTTCGCAAGCATCCGACCGGAACGCGCGGCCACTTGCACACCGGGCAGGACGATCTTGCCGTTGGCCGGCCAGTCCCAGACGTGAACGTAAACGGTCGAGCCACCTTCGGGCTTGAACCGTTGGGTCACGCGGCCCCACTGGGGTGATTTCGCGTACGGGCCGGCCTCGGTGCCGTAGATGGCGTCGCCGTTGGTGCGCAGCCAGCGGCCCATCGCTTTCAGGCGTTCGACCTCGGGTACGGGGATGATGCCGTCGGCATCGGGACCGACGTTGAGGAGATAATTTCCGCCCTTGCTCGTGATGTCGGAGAGATTGCGGATGAGTTGCTGCGAGGACTTCCAGCGGAGGTCGGTGGCGTTGTAGCCCCAGGAGCCGTTGATGGTCATGCAGACCTCAAACTGGCGGCCGAGGGCATCGGAAGCGATGCGTTGCTCCGGCGTGGCCGTATCCCCAAGCACGCCGCCGCCGAGACGATTGTTGTTGATGATGTCGGGATACCGGCAGGTCAGATCGAATAGCGGCCGGGCGCGTTCCGGGGTCATCGCATACTCGGTGTCCCAGAAGAGGTAGGCGGGATGATATTTTTCCAGAATCTCACGGACCTGCGGCACGGCGACCTGCGTGATGTAGTCGTCGAACAAGCCCTTCTTCTGCTCGTCGTCCCACGGCGGCCGGTTGCCCGTGCCGCCGCCGGGGTTGTTCCAGTCCTGCGACTGCGAGTAATACAGCCCGAACTTGATGCCTCGCGCGCGGACGGCATCGGCGAGCGGCTGGAGCAAATCGCGGTGGGCGGCGGCGGCCTTCACGGCGTTCCAGTCGGAGACCGCGGAATCATACAGCGTGAAACCATCGTGATGCTTCGCGGTGATGACCATGTATTTTGCCCCGGCTTCCTCGAAGAGCGCGGCCCATGCCGCCGGATCGTATTTCGCGGCGGTGAAATCCTTGGCGAATGCGCGGTAGGTTGCCTGCGGCACCTTGGCGTTGCTCATGTACCATTCGCCCTTGGCCGGCACCGCGTAGACGCCCCAGTGAATGAAAATCCCGAAACGCGCGTCGTGAAACCATTTCATCCGAGCGGCGCGGGCCGGCGGCGTCTCCTCGCGGACGACCACGGGATACGGCGGCAATCCGGCGCCGCCTTCGCGGAAGAGAATCGGGCTGGCGTTGCTGAACGCTCCCGGCGGAGGCGGCTTCGGCGCAGGCGTGGGAGCTGCGGTTTGTGCAAACGAGGACGCGGCGAGCGCGGCAAGCGCGCACCAGCCGGCGAGGAGAGTAAATGTTTTTTTGAGCGGGGTTTTCATCAGGCGAATTACTTCAGGTTCAGGCCGGTGATCTTGAGCGCGTAGGCGTAGTCGCAGGGTTTTTCGGCGGGAAATTTCACGTGCAGGCCGGCGTCATCCTGTGTGAACGCCAGCGCGCCGGCGTGGCCGAGCAGTTCGACTTTCTCGATTTTTCCCGGCGGCGCTTTGTCGGCGGCGAGCGACGCGATCACCGCTTCGCCCTCCGGCCATTTCATCAGGGTCGCATAGAGCGTGTCGCCGTGTTTCGTGAAACGGATGTCCTGCGGCGCGTAGCCTTTGCGCGGCAGTCCGCCGCCGCCGACAATCTGGTTGCCCTGGTTCTGTCCATTCAGCCGGCCGGCGAAACCCTTCGCGCGGGCCGCGACCATCGCCTCCGCCGCTGCGTCGGCGGCGGGGCCTTCACCGTATTTGATCCACGGGCGCGAGCTGTAAATCGCCTCACCATTCACTTCGAGCCACCGGCCGATCGCGAGCAGCACGTCCTGCTGCTCCTGCGGAATCGTTCCATCGGCTTTCGGGGAGATGTTCAGCAGGAAATTGCCGTTCTTGCTCACGTTCTCGACGATCTTCCAGACAAACTGGTCCGCCGGGTAGGGCTTCTGTTCCTCCACATAGCCGAACTTGTTGGTGATGGGATCGTCGGGCTGCCAGACCCACTCGGTCAGCTCCATCGGCGCGCGGCCTTCCCGTTCGTAGTCCATGATCTGGCCCGAAACCCAGGCGGCCTGTTTGGCGCTGACGCCCACTTCCTTGTTCCATTGTTTGGCGCGGTTGAAGTAGTAAGCCGCCACCCGGATTTTGAGCGGGTCCCAGCTATGGTCGGTGTTCATGTCGAACCAGAGCATGTCGGGATGATATTTTTCGATGGTCTCAATCCTCTTCGCCACCCAGTCGTGCATGAATTTGATCCGGGCCGCCTCGCTGCGGTCCGCGACGTTGTAGAAACCGGCCCACTGCGGGTCGTATTGATCGCTGCCGGCCAACGCGGGAATGAAGACGAAGTGGAAGCTGGAGTGATCGGAGATGCCGGTCTTCAGGCCGGCTTTTTCCAAAGCCCTGATGAGGTCGCCGTCGAGGTCGCGATGCGGGCCGTAGTTTTTGGCGTTGTAGGGATTGATCGCGCTGTCCCAGTTGGAAAAGCCGTCGTGATGCTCGCCCGGGGCGAGGACGTATCTGGCGCCGGCCTTCTTGAAAAGGGCGGCCCAGGCGTCGGGGTCCCACTTCGCCGCGGTAAACATCGGCAGAAAATCCTTGTAGCCAAACTTGGTCGGCGGCCCGAAATGCTCCGTGTGCCACTGCATGATGCCGGCGTTGCCGCCATACATGTAGCGGACATACCACTCGCTGCCGTGCGCCGGCACGGAGTAGATGCCCCAGTGCATCATGATGCCGAATTTGCCGTCACGAAACCACTCGGGATCGTGATAATTCTTCCCGATGGATTCCCACGATTCCCCGAACGGCCCCGGTGGAACGGCCGGGATGTCTTTCAGCGCGGCGGCGATCATTTCGGGCGTGTCTCGGGGAGGCCGGGCATTCGCACCGGGTGCGGCCGCGGCGCCAGCGACCCCGGGTTCTTCCACCGGGAGAACAGGAGGTTGGGCGACTGCGGCGAAAGGGCACAGCACCGCCGCACCGATCGCAAACGCCGCGAGCGGCAGGAGCGAGGGCACGGAAGGCCGGCAGCGATTGCGCGACGGGAAACAGAACGTGAAGCGGAGCATGGATCGGAAAAAATTAAACGGACCGCGCAAGACTTCGCCGCTAGTTGGCCACCGCGACTGCGGCGGCGGGTTTGGCCTCCTCGTCGAGTTCGAGCCGCAGGTAATCGTAGACCACGCCCGTGGTGAGTTCGCCGGCGGGGACGGTGAGGGTCATTTCGTTTTCACCGGGCTTCAGCAAGGCGGCGTCGAAGGTCTGGATGTATTCGCGCCAGATGCCCTTGTTGGTGTTATAGCGCAGAGCGTTGGTGGCAACGGTCCGGATGATGCCGACACTCTTGCCGTTGACGCCCACGCCGAGACCGCCCGAGCCGTCGGCCCCGGCCAGCGCCACGCGGAGGGCCGCCTGGCCTTTGCCCACATGATCGAAGTTGAACTTGATCGTCCAGGTCGTCGCGCGACCATGACCGTAGACGCGCCACGGACCGGCCTCGTTGGTGGTAGGATATTTTTCCTGCGACTCCGCCCTGACCCAGCCGAAGCGCTGGTTGGCGGGATCTTTCGCCGCCGGATTCAACCACTCGGTCGATTCGCCGTGCGGCACCTGCTGGAAAAACCAGTCCTTGTGGTAATCGCTTTTGCCGACCGTGTAGGTGATGTCGTTGGGGAAAAGCAGCGGGTAACGCAGGCCCCAGCCCCAGAGCCAGTAGTTCGCGCCGTCGCCCTTGAAAAATTTTCCGCCGGTCCGATCCGGGTAGCCGATTTCCCAAACCTGTTTGCCATGACGCACGGGCTTCCATTCGAGCTGGCCGAGGTCGACGGCTTTGCCGGCCTCGACGGTGATTTCGGTCTTCGCGAATTCACCGAGCACGCCGTTGGCAAACGCGTGCAGCGTGTAAGTGCCGGGGCGGACATTCGCGATCGAGAACTGGCCGTCCTCACTTCCTTCGGCCCAAAACTGGTAGTAGTTCGCGTCGTGATCCCAAGTGACAAGTTTGCCGTTGCCCGAGCGCAGGGCAAAGGCCCCGCCCTCGCCCATGAAATCCGGATGGGTCAGACCAACCCACAAATTCGGCAGCCTGGTCGAAGCCGCCTGCGGATCGTTGAGCGCGAGCTTGCCCGTGACGGTGGCGCGCCCGGTTTTCTGCGGATAATCCACGCCCTGCACCCAGGCGTAGGGCCATTGGGTTTTAACGGTCCTGGCTTTTTCGAGCGCGTCGTTGAACAGGGCGTTCGCGTTGGCCGTCCACGCGGGCGGGATGGTGGGATTGCCCTCCGTGGCCTTCAGCGTGTCGAGATCGGCCGGCGAAGGTGCCTGGGCGCTTTGGAGCGAATTGCAGTAAACAAAGATCGGGCCGACGACCTTGTTCCAGGTTTCCCCGGAGGGAATGTTGCACGCGGCGCCGCCGGCGTAGTGGCCCGAGGTCCAGTAATCGAGCATCGTCGCCCCCATGTGGCAGACCAGATCGATCCGCGTCGGGCCGCCGCCGAGATATTCGTTGGAGGGATTGATGAGCCAGATGCCGACGTGGTCCTTGATGCTGGACCAGCCGTAGGCGGGGAGCTTGTACATTTCCGCGCAGTAACTGTATTTGTGCTCGACGGAATTCTTGTAGATGCCGGTGCTCAGGATGCGCTGCTCCTTGGCGTGGATGACGACGCCGGCGCGCGTGTCCGCGTTGCTGCACATCGGCATGTTGCGATCGGCATCGACCGAGAGCCAGTCGAAGTCCGGGATGAGCTGGTTGATAAAACGGCTCTCGCCCTCCCGTGCGGCGGGATGACCGGCTTCGTGGGAGTAAATCGCGTAGGTGTAGAAACCGCTGACGCCACGCTCCAACGCGTAGCGCAGCTCGATGTCCATGACGCCCGTCACCCCTTTCACCGCCACCTCGGCGCGCTCGCCGCCGTTCTTCGCCGGGTCAATCGTGACCGACGGTGTTACCGTGCCGGTCGCCAGTTGCTCCCAGCTCTCCGAGCGGCCGTTCAAGGTCTCGAGCCCGTTGTAAACAAGCGACGTCATTTTGCCGGAGCTTTTCAACACCGTCGCCTTGACGATGCCGTTGTCGAGCGTCCAGGAGTCGGCGCCATTTTCGATAACGGTCACAGGAGCGTTGGCGGCAAGTTTAGCGACAGTTGGTAGCGGCTCGGCGGAGCGAAGCACTGGCAGGGTAAGGCCGGTGGAGACGAAGGTAGCCAACAGGAGGCTGCACAGACGGGCGGACGGAGATGTTTTCATGGGGGGATTAAAACGCAACAAAAGTTCAGGGTAGAACGGTGATAGACGACGAAGCGGCAAGTTCGGCTACGAAAGCTGAGAAAAGAGCAGCAAATGCCAGGAGTGCCTCGATGCCGATCGCATATTTAAGAACGGGCGGCTTGCGCAGACTGCTTTGATCAATCCTGCGGATGATTTCATAGTTTCTATTTCACTGCGATGAAGCGGAAGTATTTGGGGCGGTTTCGAAGCGCGTGGATGTTATCGCATGTAGGTGCCTTTGGCGTCGCCTTGGTGGGCGCGGCCGAGAGCGGCGAGGGTCTCCAGGATCTCGGCGACTTCCTGGCCTTTCACGTGGCTGAATTGCTTGGCGAGATCGGCGGCGGTGAGCGGCTGTTCGGCGGCGGTGAGGGCGGCTTCGACCGCTTTCGCGCGGTCGGCGATGGATTTGGGCCACGGGATTTTCTTGGCCTTGGAGGTAGGAGCGGCTTTACGCCGCGATTTGCCACCGGCCGAATCGCGGGGTAAACCCGCTCCTATCGTTTCCAATCCAAAATCGGATTGCTTTTCTCCGGCGAAGAGGGGCTTCTGGTAATCGGGGCGGAGCCAGCGGATGTGGCCTTTGGCTTCCTCGGCGGCGCGGGCGGCATTGAGGGCAACAATTTTTTCGAGAATCTCGGCGTCGGTCAGCGGCCAGCTCCAGCCGTACGCGTCGGCCACGGCGGCATCGAGATCGTCGTGCAGTTGCCTGAGCGTGGAAACGAGCGCGGCGTCGTGGATCGTCTTGTCCTTGGTGGTGAGCGGGGTGCCGGCGCGGACTTTTTCGAGGACGTTGTAGATGTCGGTCAGGCCGAGGCCGTGCTGCTGCTGGGCACGCTTGCGGTGGGAATCGAGTTCCTCCGCCAGCTTTCGAATCTTTTCTTTCTGCTTCCCGGTGCAGTCGGGGAAGGGAAACGGATCGAAGCAGCGGGATTTGTTGTAGACTGGTCGATCCTCGAGAGTGCCGCCTGCGGCCAAAGAGTAGACGATATGAATATATCCGGACAAAACACCCAAATGAAACGCGTCATCCGAACCGATGGCGATCAGTCGGTGATCGGGCAATATCGTGGAATCCAAAAACTGGAACAGTCTATGTTTTGATGTTTCGACAGTGGCGATAAAACGTGCGCGCCCTGCCACCAACGCACGGAGTTCAGGTCTCATTCTCCCAAACAGCCACCATTTCAGCCTGAACTGTTTATCTCGGTTGCCATCGCGCTCCGGTTTCACGCGCGTCAAAACCATATCGTAGGTCTTTGGAAAACTGACCCTGGCCGCTTCAGCCGTTAACCCGGTGAAATCGATAACTGATGCGAACCGTGGCTGCTCGGTAAGGTCTCGTCCGTTCCGATACTGCCGCAATACCGTGCCTACGACCTTGGGCTCTCGCTTTGCCAACTCGGAAGCTTCTTCAGCGGTTAAGATGAAGCCCGAACCGGCCAACATCACACCCATCGATGTAAGGCGATCATTCGATTTGAGCGCGATTGCGTCTTCAAGTTCGGCCCCGATATTCAGGCCGGAGCCTATGCGACCATGAAGTGCTGAAAAGATTACGTCGGCAGAACCGTCATCCAATGGGGTTTCGGAGTGGAGCAAAAGCAGCTCGCCCGGAAATGCACCGGGATCAGGAGGTGCCTCTTCAAGGCGACCCGGCACATAGTTTGGATTGCCGAGCACACCAACGGTCATGGCAATGCGGACAGCAGCGCCATCAGATGTATCCACCCATGGGTGATCAGGAATCGCAAAGCGCAGTGAAACCCCCTCCAGCAGCGCTCGTTTCACCACGCGACGATTAAATGTCTGCTTGATACTGTTGGTGGTGATCAAACCGAAGCGTAGCGTCCGGCTCGAAAGCGTTTCCTCGGACGCTTTGTACCACCAATACATCACGAAGTCGGCGCTCTCCGGCACATCGGGATAAGCGGCACGAAGCGTCTCGGTGTAACCATCACCCAAGTCTTCACGCATTCTCCCTTTACCGAGAAAGGGCGGATTACCGATGATGAAATCTGCCTGCGGCCACTTTGCTGGGCGTGGATCGACGTAGGTCTTGAGCGGGATGATGGCTTTGTCGTCGGGGACATCGCGACCGGTGACAGCGTCGACCTTGGTGGTCTTACGGTCCCAGACGTAGCGGATCGCACCCTTCTCGTCTTTGGCGAATTCTTCTTTTTCGTAGGCGAGCACGGCGTCGCGGCACTCGATGTTCTTGAACGCGCGGAGCACGGGCTGGGGCCACTCGGTGGCGCCGCGGTTGCGGTGGTGCCATTGGAGATAACCGATCCACAGCACGAGCTCGGCAACGGTGGCGGCGCGGGGATTGATCTCGAGCCCGAGGAACTGGTGCGGATCGACGGTCTCGCCGCCAAGATCGAGCCGCATGTTTTCGCCGAAGGATTCGATGAGCTGCAGCACCTCGCCTTCGAGCCGCTTGAGGTGCTCGAGGGTGACGTAGAGAAAATTGCCGGAGCCGCAGGCGGGATCGAGCACGCGCACGGCGCAGAGTTTATGGTGGAAGGCGCGGGTTTCCTTGATCGCGGCCTTCAGGTCGCCACGCGTGGCGTAGGTGACAGCGGCGGTCTTCACGCCCGACCACTCCTCGCGCAGGGGCTCGACCACGGTGGGGAGCACGAGCCGCTCGACGTAGGCGCGGGGCGTGTAGTGCGCGCCGAGCTTGTGGCGCTCGGCGGGATTGAGCGCGCGTTCCAGCAAAGTGCCGAAGATGGCGGGCTCGACGTGCTTCCAATCCTGTTTGGCGGCGGTGATCAGCAGGCCGAGCTGCGTGCCGTTGAGCGGAAGCACGGTGGAGTCGGCGAAAAGTCCGCCGTTGAAATGCAGGAGCGTCTGGCGCAGGGCGAGCGAGTAGCCGCCTTTGTTCATCTCGTCGAACAGGCCTTTCAGCAACGGAACGGCTGCACCGGGATCGCCTTTCACCGATTCGAGGAGTTGCGTGAAGCTGTCCTTGGGCAACAGCTCGACGTCCTCGGCGAACATGCAGAAGAGACAGCGGGAGAGAAAGGCGGCGACCGTTGCGGGATCGTGCTTTTTCTCAAAGAGCTTGGCGAGTTCGGCGAGATGTCCGGCCACTTCGCGGGTGACCCGGGCGGCGATCTTGGACGGATCGAGGGAATGCGGGTCGAGCCAGACGGCCCGGAGCTTGGCGCGCACCTCTTCGCGCGCGAGGTCGGCGAGCCGGATGCGGTGGGCGCGAGCGTCAGGGAATGGGAGGTAGGCTTTCCCCTTTTGGGAAAAATCGGCGTAGAGCTCGAAGACGTGGCCGACATCGACGACGAGGAGAAAGGGCGGCGGATCCTCATCGGTGGGCAGGCTTCGGGCGTAACGGTCGGCCTGACTCTGGGCCTCCATCATGGCACGATCCCACGCTTCGGAGCCACGCACGGCGCGTTTGTTTTTCGCGAGCGGTTCGCCAAGGGCCAGCTCGGTCGCCTCGGTTTTATAGGCCGTGTATTGCTTGGCTTCGAGGACGAAGCTGCCGCGCCGGTAGAGATCGATGAAGCCGGTGGATGTTTTGTCACCGCGATGCTGGAAAGTGACGGCGCGCTCGAAAACGTAGGCATTGCGCGCGGTATCCGGGCCGGCGGGATCGGGGCGCGGGACATCGAGGATGTCGCACAGCTCGGTGAGAAACAACCCGTAGTTGGAACGCTCGGAAGCTTCCTTGTCGGACCAGCGCCGGATGAACTGTGCGACCTTGTCGGGGTTGGGCATGGGGTAACTCGGAGCAAACTGCCGGCAGGCGGGGGAAAGACCAAGCGGTTTATCGGGGAAATTTGGTGGGCCCACACGGATTTGAACCGTGAACCAAGGGATTATGAGTCCCCTGCTCTAACCATTGAGCTATAGGCCCATTTTAACTGCTAAAACAGGTCTGGTTGTTCTCCATTTTCCAACCGAAAGGCAAGCTTGGCCTCTGGAATGTGACCCCCGGCCCGATTGTCCAATAAAAACCCGCGCGAAAGCGCCGTGCAGCCACCGCGACCGTCCGCCTTCAGCAGCAGGGCGAGTCAACCAGTCCGCGCCAATATCGCGCTACAGCTTGAACGTGGTCTGAAGATAGAAAAAGCTGGCGTCGCTTTTCGCGCCGGTGGCCTGCAGGTAGGAACCGGCAAAAAACTTTGACCAGCCCACATCAAACGTGGCCCAGGGACGCGGGGTCCAGGTGAACGTCAGATCGAGTTCGTCGCCGGCATCGCGCGGGGCATTTTGCGCCGCGGCATTCAGCGGGCGGACGGTCGCCACGCCGTTCTTCCGATACCATGCGTCCTGGGACGAGTAGAGGGAGAACGAGTGATAATCAACCCGCACGGCGGTCTTGGGCAATGGGGTGAACCGCATCGTCGCGACCGTCTCGCGGAGATTTTTCCAACCAATCACATCCATGAAACCATACCACTTGTGACCGCTGGGAAACATCGTCATGAACGAACCGTTCTTGTCATCGGTGCGGTTGGTGTCGCCGGAAGCCACGTTGTACTCGACGTCAAAGCGCAACTTGCCGGGCAGACCCTTGGGCGTGTAGCCGACCAAGGCGTGGATCGCCCAGGCCTGCTGATCCAGTGTGGGGGTGCTGCCGGCATACGAACCGGTGGCCGCCGTGGTCTGGCGGTTGACGTGACCCCATTGCCAGGCGCCTTCGAATTCAGAATCGAATTCCCCATCCTTCGGCGGGGCAAAAAAACGGGTGCCGAGCGTGAACACATCCTGTCCGATATCATAGGCTGCGGCGGTGCGGGCTGCCGCGGGAATCGCCGTCGTCGGCGCATTGTAGATGGGATTGTTATCCTTCTTGTCGCGCCACAGCAGGTAGCCGTCCAGCACGCTGGTTGCGTCGAGCTTGGTTGTCACATAAACTCCGCTGAAAATATCGTTGCTGCTCGAATGGTCGAACTTCCATCCGTCGCCAAGATTGTTGCCCTCGATATTGACGACACTGCTGACGAACGCTGTGGCGGTCGTCTTGCCCGGCACGACCGACCAGACGAGTTTTCCCGCATCAAACGTGCGGGCAAAATTATTCCAATCGCCCGGACCCACCAGCCGCTCCTCGCCGAAGGAGAGCACCTGCCGTCCGAGGGTGAACACCACGGGGGATTTTTTCGCATCGCCCCACGAAACGGAGGCAATGCGCAGATCCAGCGCATCGTTGCCTTCCGCACCGAGGATGAACGGCACCTTCGGCCGCTCGGAACCCAATTCCCGCACATCCTGCAACTGCAACTGGAAGGAAAAATCGGCGGACGATTTCCAGGTCAGTCCGGCCCGGAAACGTTGGAGAAACCAGTTGCCGTCGGTCGGCGAGTGGGCGGCGGAGTTGAAATCAAAGTTATCCTGACGGTCCTCAAAGCGCAGCCGTTCGGTGAACTCGAAGACGCCGCGCCCCTCGTCAAAGGTAAGCGGCTTCAGGGTGGCAGGAATGCCGGATGAAGCCGCCGGTGCGGGAGCGGCGGGAACACCATCGGCCGCGTTGGCCGGCAGGGCTGCTCCGAGGAGCAGCAAAGTGATGAGCGTCGTGGGTGTGGCGTAGTTCATGGGTATGTGGATTGACTGATCAGCGGTTTGCCGGGGTAAACAGGAGCAACGGACCGTCGCAACGTGACACGGCGATGGCGGGTTGTTTCGAACCGGCCACACGCACGGCCACGGCGGAACGCGCGTCACCCGTGACGAGCAAACCGGATTGCGCCGGCGAAAGCGGAGTGAAGCCGCCATGGCCGTCGCCCTTCAAGAGCACGCCCAAGCCGCCGTCGAAGCGGCCGGTGTTGGCTTCGGGACCGAAGTTGTTGCCGACACAGAAGAGGTCGAGCTTGCCGTCGCCATCCAGATCGCGGGCGACGATCGAATTGATCGGGGCGATCTGCGCGACCTGCGGCAGTGCCTGGAATTTGAAAGTCCCGTCTTTCTGCTGGAGAAACACGCCGCTCGCGAGTTCGGTGGCGGCGAGTTTGCGCACCTTGGCCAGATGATCGGCGCCAAAGATATCCTCCACGGTCGCCTGCGAAAACGCCTGATAAGTGGGGAATTTCTTCGGCAACCAGGGGAACGCGTAGGCCAGCTTGCTGCGGCCGCGCAGCGGGAAGAGTTTGCCGTTTTCAAACTGGGCCTCGATGAGCTGGTCCTTGCCGTTGTCCTCGAAATCCCCCGCGAAAAGCTGCGTGGGCTCGGTCACGCTCGCGCGATACTTCGTGTTGAGACCGACATTGCCGGCGATGAGATCGAGCCGACCGTCGCCGTTGACATCGGCCACCGTGAGGGCGCTCCACCAGCCGGTGATTCCGGCGAGGCCGGACTTCGCGGTGAGATCCTCGAAGCCATGACCGGTGTTATGGAAATAGGCAATCGGCCCCCACTCGAGCGCAAGCAGGAGATCGGGGCGCTTGTCGCCATCGACATCAGCCCACACCGCCGCGGTGACCATGCCGATGTGGCGCAAACCGGGAGCCAGCTTGTCAGTCACGTCCACAAGTTTTCCGCCTTCGTTGTGATAGAGGAAACTGCGCGGCGTCTCGGGATATTTGCCCGGAACGACGCGCCCGCCGACAAAGAGATCGGTTTTCCCGTCCTGATCAAAATCAGCCGCAGCGACCGCCGTGGTGCTTTCCCCGTCGGCCGGCAACGTCCCTTCCGGGGCCAGGCTGAATTTGCCATGGCCATCGTTGAGATAGAGCCTATCGTTGAGCAGCGGATCGCCCTGATTTCTCTGCACGCCACCGGCAGAAATATAAAGGTCGGGGAAGCCGTCGCCATTCACGTCGAGGAAGGTCGCGCCCACATCATCAGCCTCCGCCGCATCGGCCCAAGGCTGGTTTGGCGCAGAGGCGAATTTGCCGTCGGGCTGGCCGAGGAAAAGTTCGCCGGCCTGTCCGGCCGTGCCGGTGACGAAGATGTCGTCAATCCCGTCGCCATTGACATCGGCCACGGCCAGCACCGGACCCTGACCGTTGAGCCGGCGCGGCAGCAGCCGCTGGCGGGTGAATTCGTCGAAGGGACGAATGCTGTTGGTGTGTTTCAAGCCCTGGCTGGCGGCGGACTCGGCAAAGATCGCATCAGGGCGGGCCGGGGTCTTGAAGATGGCGGGAGCGGGCTTCGCGCCTTCGGGCAAGACCGGCTCACTGATCGTCAGCAACTGGTCGGCCGGAAGATTTTCAATCACCTGCACCTGGCCGCGCGGCCAGTGAATGGTGAGTTTCTTGATGATGGTATCGTTACCGAGGCCGAAATGGACCAACGGCGGCTCACTGGCCACAATGCCGCGCTCGGTGAAGAGCTGGCGCACCTGCACACCCGCCGCCGTTTCGATGCGGAGTTCGGCCCCGATGCCGTCGAGATTGGGCGCACGGCCGGCCAGCTTGATTTCCACCCGGTGGCCACTGGTGCCGTTGTTGCGAATGATCGTCGGCGGTTCGTTGTAATTCGCAAAAATCAGGTCGAGGTTGCCGTTGCCCGAGAGGTCGGCGAGCGCACAGCCAAAGCTGACGCCGTCGTGGTCCAGGCCCCATTCCTTCGAGACATTCGCGAATTTCAGATCGCCGAGGTTGTGATAGGCAAGGGTTGTCTCGTGACGCGGCTGGGCGTTTTTCCAGACGTTCGCACGCGCCGCGAGCGTGGGCGCGATGTTTTGCTTGTCGACGAGATCAGCGTCGATGAAATTGCGGATCATGCCGGCGGTGACGAACACGTCGAGCCGGCCGTCGTTATCGAGATCGCCGAGACGGGCCGACCAGGTCCAGCCCGTGGCATCCATGCCGGTGAGATGGGAAACCTCGGCAAAATGGTCGGTGCCGGTGTTGAGGTAGACCGCGTTCCACATGTATTGGGGAATAAGTTCGTTCACCCGCTCCATCTCCCACAACCCGCGACCGATCTCCTCCATGCCGGTCATGAACTCCGCGTGATTGCGGTCGCGCATGTCGGTGATCAGAAAATCGATTAATCCGTCGTTGTTGATGTCGCCGGCATCGGCGCCCATCGAGAAGTAGGTGACGTGCGGCAGGCGCTCATCGACCACGTCGGTGAAGGTGCCGTCGCCCTTGTTGAGGTAGAGGCGGTCGGGTGTCTCAAAGTCGTTGGCCACATAGATGTCGGGCCAGCCGTCGTGGTTGATGTCGACCCAGATCGCCGTGTGTCCTTGGGTCAGACCCCAGATGCCCGCCTGCTTGGAAACATCGGTGAAGGTGCCGTTGCCATTGTTGTGGAGCAGATAGTCGCGCCGGCCCTGAGGCGATTTGGAAAAATCGAGAATGTTGGTGACCAGATAGCAGTCGACGAAACCGTCGCGATCGTAGTCGGCAAAAACGGCATGGACCGACGCGTCCTTGATATCGAGGCCGTAGGCTTTGGCGCTTTCGGTGAAAGTGCCGTCCTTGTTATTTATAAAGAGAAGATTTGGCGCGTCGTAGCGGCAGACGTAGATATCGGGCCAGCCGTCTTGGTTGATGTCCACGACGGTCGCGCCGGTCTTGCTGGAGCCCGGTTCGTCGCATAGCACCCCGGCCTTGGCCGCGATGTCCTCGAACTTGTACGGAGCGACCTGGTGATAGAGCGCGCATGGCCCGTTTTTCGACACCGCGAATATGTCCGGCCGGCCGTCGCGGTCGAAATCCGCGACCGCAATGCCCGTCTCCACCGCACCGAGGGTCAGCTCGCGAAAACGGGCGCCCCACATGCGCGGGTCATTGAAGACATTCGGCACGGTCACGCCGGTGTCGGCGGCGGAAAGGATCGAAAAAGGTTTCGCGCCCGCAGGGGCGGCGGGGCGCACCGCCAACGGCACGGCGGTATAATCGGCGGCAAGGGCGAGCGACGCCGTGCAGAGCAGCACGGCGGTGGAGAGCGTGGATTTAAACATGGGGTGAGCGTGGTTAGGTCGTGAGAAAAGTCTGCGAGGAAAGTACCGGACGGGAACGGGTGAGCAGAAGTGCGAGCGCAAGGGGCGCGGTGTAACTGCCGAAACGTTCGACCACCTCCCACAGCGGCGCACCGGAGAGAGGGAAAAGCGCCTCGGTCGCGATCTTCCAGAGACACACGCCGATGAGCAGCGCCGGACGTGGAAAGAGCAGGACGAGCCCGGCAAGAAAAAACTCGAACGCACCGACCAGCGGTACAAGCGCCGCGGGAGCGGAAACGCCGAGGGCGGCGTAGTGGCGGGCCAAGCCGGCCTTGTGTGAAAAGAAACCAAGTCCGGCGTGACCAGCGAGCAAAGTGAAAGTCGTAAGCCGCAGAGCCCATCTCAGCCGGACGGGCGCAGAAAGCGCCGACCACTTGTCCGGCAGGCGGCCAAACCAGGAGCCGCTCACGCCGACAACGGTGAGAATCGCCAGCGGCACGCCGTAGTTGCCAGCGCGCTCGAGCGCCTCCCAAAACGGCTCGCCGGAAAGCGGCCGGAGCAGCGCGGTCCAGATACACCAAATAACCGCCCACATGAACAGCACCCGGCAGGGCCAGAGGAGAGCGAGCAACCCCATCAAGATGTCCATCGTGCCGATCCAGGGCATCAGCCGCCAGGCCCACGGCTCGCTGATTCCGCCAACCGCAAAATAAGGCACCCAAGCCGCCTTGGTGATGATGCCAAAAGCTCCGTGCCCGACGAAGCAGCCCGCCACGCCGATTCGCAGTATCCACGAGAGCGTGGTGGCCCCATCGTCGGGGCATGGACCGGAGTTCGCTGCCGGCATGTCGGAATTCAAAACCATTGGCCGGCTATTTTACCGGGGTGAGCGCGTTTTCAAAAGTCCAGTCGGCGATTTTGACGCCGGCTTTTTGCCCCTCGAGATTATCCGACATCACGTGGATGCCACCCCAAACGCGGCTCATGCCGGCTTCGCGCTGCGCATCGGACAGTTTTTTGAAAGTGCGCACCGCGCCCGGCAGACCGTCGGACGTTGTCGTGAACTCGATGTCGTCGGTGCCGAAGAAATGGGCGAGCATCCGGGCTCCGGCGGCAGAAAAGGTGCTGTGCCCCGACGAATAGGACGGGAACGGCGGCGAGGCCAGGTTGGGAATGAATTCCGGATTCGGTTTTGCCATGGGATTCACCTTCGGGTCGATTTCCCGAATGGCGGTCTCCGGACGCCAGGTGCGGTAGAAAAACTTGGTATCCCAGCAGGAAATCGCACTGTCGGCCTCGGCGATGTTGAGCAATGCGAATAACCGGGCTGCATCGGGAACGGAGAGGTGGTTGCGGCGGGCCAGATCCTCGGCGATGACGTTCCAATGTCCCGGCGGCGTAGCCGTACCCAGATCATCCATCCAGAAGGGCGTGCTCAGGGTCTGGTATTCGGTGCGATCGGCGCCGTCCCGGGGCCCGACTTTGGCCACATAGGCTATCTCTTCCGCATATTCCTTCGAGTCGACCGTGTTGGGCGGCGGACAGCGGAACTGCTCCGGCGCGGTCATCACGAATGGAGTTACTTTTGCCCAGAACGGCAGCAGCGGGGGGCGGAAATTGGGCGCTGTTTCCCGCCATTTACCCTGTTCGGTACTGCTGTATTGCCCGGGAATGGGTTTGTCGAAACCGCTGGTCGCGCGTTTGGCCAGCACGGCCTCGGCGACGTGTTTGCCCCAAGCGAGCCCGTCCGCCTTGGGCTGACCTTCGGGGATGGAGGCCAGGGCTTTTTCGTATATGACTTGAAGATTGTGCGGATTGGTGGTCGGGCTCCAGAGCGCAACCATGACGGCATGAGCCGCACCAGCAACCGCGGCATCCATGTTGGCGCCCGCTGGCGCCGATTCATTAATCAACCAGCCATGATGCGAATGGGTGATACCATTCACGGCATCAAAGATCGCGACGTGGTAGGTCGCAAGAAACAGCGACGACATCGGCGGGGGATTGCGCGCCAGCCGGATGGAATTGAGCGCCTGCTCATTCCAATAGAGGACGGCGTTGTCGCCGAAGGCGAGCGGTCCGGTGAAAGCAATGACGGCGAGCGCCAGCATAAGAACGCGTGGTAATTTCATGGGGGAGGGGTGACGTACGGGGATAGTCGCTTTTCGTGTGAGCGAACCGGGATTGCGGGCGAAAGCTGGGAAAATTATAAGGAAAAGAAACACCATAGGGACGAAGTGACAAAATTCCGGGGTGAAACGAGCAGCCCCGGGAGTCCCTAAACTCACCGGGGCCGTAACCCGTAACACCGAACTGAAAGTCAGATTGTGCTAAAGCAGATGAAAAAAGTCATTTTCCCCGGAGGAATGTTTTGGTCTGTGACATGGCGCGTGGAAGCTGGGGAAACCATGCGGCGGGATCGCGGAAAAGAAAAGCCAACAGGGACGGACTGCCGGTGGCCGGGGACGAATTGCATGCAAAACAATATTGCCTCGCTGGGCGAGGCCAGCCTCCTGCCTTTTTGGAAGGCCCGTCTTCCGACGGGCCGTGAGTCGGCAATTCAATGAATGCTGTGCGCGCAACTCACCCCAGCGGTCCGGCGCTTGGTCCCAAAATGATTTTCAAGCGGATGAAAATAACCACGGTCGCCGCGACCTATCGTCCCAATCCTTATTCCGAACCTTATGACTATCCACGCAACCGGTCAGGAGAATTCACTCCTGGCCTTCACGACGAAACACGTCCGCACCCTTGTGCTGGCCGCTGTTTTTATTATCACTGCCGCTCAAGCCCATGCCCAGGGCTGCGTCGTTGCTCACGGCTCCGGCCTGCCCTCCTTGCAGGCTTTGGAAGAAGCAGACACCACCCAGCCCTGGGATGTCTCCGTTTCTTATCGCTGGTTCAAATCTGACCGCCACTATGTCGGCATCGCTTATCAGGCCCAGCGCGATGCTGCCGGCGACCAGGTGATCAACCGTTCCAATTTCACTGATCTCAATTTGAACTACACCGTTTCGCCGCGCTACAGCGTCTCGCTGACGGTCCCGTATGTTTCCCATGATCGTTCCCAAGTCGTGAAAAATGCGAGTGCCGTTATTCTGGATCGCTTCAGCACGCAGTCGTCCGGTCTCGCCGATATTAGTGCCGTGGCCAATGCCTGGGTTTTCAATCCCACGCCCGCGGCCAAGGGCAACATCCAGTTCGGCCTCGGCGCGGTGCTGCCGACCGGCCGGGATGATGTGAATGACGTCTTCGAGACATTCGACAAAACCTCCGGTAAAATCGTTGCCGTGCGGCATGCCGTCGACCAGTCGATTCAACCCGGAAGCGGCGGCTATGGGATCATTTTAAGCCTGTATGGCTATCGGCTGTTGGGGGCCGGTTTTACGGGCTACGCCAGTGCCAATTACACTATCACGCCCCAGAATACCAACGGCGTGCTGACCTCAAACACCTCCACCACCGTGATGTCGATTCCCGACACCTATCTTGGCCGCACCGGTGTGGAATATTCCGTCGCCGGTGTCCGCGGTCTGTCTCTCAGCCTCGGGCTTCGCGCCGAAGGCGTGATGGTGTACGATTTGATCGGCCACAGCGATGGTTTCCGCCGGCCGGGTTATTCCGTGGCCGTCGAACCGGGCATCAGCATCTCCCGCAGCCGCTGGTCGGCCCGGCTCTATGTGCCGGTTGCCATCCAACGCGACCGCCTGCAAAGCGTGCCGGACAAGCAGAAGACCATCGCCACCGGCGTCTACAGCCAAGGTGACGCGGCCTTCGCGAACTACGAGGTCATCTGGAGCCTGAACTATAAATTCTGAGCCATCGACCGCCTGATCCACGCAGGCCTGTTTGATTCGAAGACGACGGCGATCATTTCGCCGCCGTCTTTTTTCTTTTCCACCACATCGATCATGTCCACACGTTCGACACCTGCCATGAGACCAGCCTCCACCGCTAACCGCCAAGCCAGCATCACCCCCGCTGTCCCAATTTACGGGCCCGTGGCTCTTCTCTTGTTTGTGTCCGGAGCGGTGGCGCTGGTGTACGAAATCGTCTGGCAGCGACAGTTCGCCCTCGTGTTCGGCTCGGCCGCACCGGCCACCGCCGCCGTGCTGGCCGCGTATTTTGCCGGATTGGGCGCAGGCAGTCTTGTGATCGGGCGCTGGTCGAAAAACTGGACCCGGCCGCTGCGCGCTTATGCGCTGCTTGAGTTGACGGTCGGTCTTGGAGCGTTGCTCGTGGCTCCGTTTCTCTCCTGGTTTGAGCTGGCCTATCCCTGGCTGTTTCAAATGTTATCGGGCCATCCCGGTCTATTCGTGGCCGTTCGGGTCGCAGTGGCCTTCGTTGCCCTGTTGATTCCGACTTTCTGCATGGGTGGCACGTTGCCGCTGCTTGGCCAGCTCGTGGATCGCGGTCAACACCGGTTGGGAATTACCGCCGGCTGGCTTTATATGGTCAACACGGTGGGCGCGGGTTTGGGCGCGCTGGCCGTTCCTTTTTTTCTCCTTCCGCAACTCGGGCTGGCCAATGCCGTCTGGCTCGGTGCCGCCATCAACGGTGGGCTCGCCCTCACCGCCTGGAGGCTCGATGGGCGCTTCAGGCCGATACCAGGCGAACCACCGTCCGTTTTGGAAAAAAGAAAGGATCGTCACGCAGCGAAAACAAACGCCACCGCACAGCCCGTGCTGCTGCCGGCGCTGATTTCCGGCTTCGTGACCTTTGCGCTGCAAGTGTTCTGGAACCGCGCCTTCGCCCAGATCCATGAAAACTCGATGTATTCTTTCGCGGTCATCGTAGCGGTTGTCATCTTCGCCCTCGCGATCGGGGCGCAACTCGCCCGGCTTGGCTTGCAACGGGGTTTTGCGCCACATCGGCTGATCGGCGCGGCATGGATGCTTGCGGGGCTTGCGGTCGGGATCGGACCAAAATTATTTCTCACGCTGTCGAACAACCTCGATTACCTGTCGGTCGGCGGAGGCTGGACCGAACACGCGCTGCATCTCACGGGCCTGGCCACGGCGCTTATTCTCGCACCAATGGCTTTGCTGGGGCTCGGCCTTCCCGCGATTATGGAACAGGCCGGTCACACAGCCGGCGAAAATGCCGGCCGGACGCTCGGCCGGTTGCTGGCCGTGAATGTCGCGGGTTCTGTCATCGGCGCCCTGGTTGCGGGATTTTTCCTGCCTTCCTGGCTTGGCGTATGGAACAGTATGTTCTGGCTGGGCGCGTTGCTGCTCGCCGCCGGATTATGGCTGTGGGTCGGCTGGCCGAGCGTGGCTGCCCGCCGGAATTTTGGTTTCGTTCTCATCGTGGGATGGATCGCAAGCCTGTGGCCCATCGCACAAATCGATTTGCCGCGTGTGCTGCTCGCCTCGGACCAAGGCGAGCAATTGCTGGCATTGGCGGAAGGCACACACGGGGTCACTGCCGTCGTCGAGCGTCCCGGTTCGCGCCGGTTGAAACTCAACAATCACTATGGCCTCGGTGGCACCGCCTCGACTGGCGACGAACGCATGCAGGCGCATGTGCCGTTGCTGCTGCATCCCGCGCCGCACCGTGTGGCGTTCTTGGGCCTGGGCACTGGCATCACTGCGGGCGGCGCGCTGTTTCATCCGGTCGACCAGATAACCCTAATGGAACTGGTGCCCGAAGTGGTGGCCGCGTCGCGCGCCCATTTTCGCGCCGCCAACGTCGGCGTGCTCGACAACCCGCACACCCGCGTGATCCAAGACGATGCGCGCAATTTCCTCCGGGGATCGGGCGAACATTTCGACGTGATCGTCGGCGATCTCGTGGTGCCCTGGCGCCAGGGCGAGGGCTCGCTGTTCACATTGGAACAGTTCAAGGCCGCCCGCGCGGCTCTGGCTCCGGGCGGATTATTTTGCCAATGGCTGCCGCTCTTCCAGCTTTCGGAAACGGAAGTGAACATTCTCGCGCGAACGTTTCTGACGGTATTTCCCCGCGCGCAGGTGTGGCGCGGCGATTTCTCGCCCACGGAGCCCGCCATCGCGCTGATCGGCACCGTCGGCGATTTCAAACCGGACGCGGAAATCGTGCGCCGCCGGTTGGCCGAGATGCAACCGGATCACGCCAACCCTCAGTTGCGTTCGTCCGATGCGTTCTGGATGAATTTCGTCGGCGTCCTTGAAGCGGCCGACCTGCCGGCGAACGAGCTCCGGCTCAACCAGGAAAACCGGCCGTGGATCGAATTGCTCGGCCCCATGCTGCATGCCGGCGGCAGCCAGGATGCGCTTTTCACCGGCCGACGCCTGCAAGCCTGGCTGGATCAGGTACGGTTGCATTGGCGGGAGAAACAGGCCTTGCCCGCGCGGGAAACCGCCGCCACGGACGCCGGCAGTGTGCTCGCAGCGATGACGCTGTGTCTTGCCGAAGGCAATCGCGCCGGCGCCCTCGCCGCTCAGGAACGTTTGCGCCAAACGCTGCCCGCCGACGCTTTCAAAATTCTGTTTCCTTGAATCCATCCCGGTGGGTTGCGGTCATATTCCATCGGAGAGAAATCGGGTCAGCAGGCTGCGCTGGCTGCGGCTGAGCGGCAGCTTGGTGCCATCCCGCAGCACCACGGTGTAATCTCCGTGCAGGGTCGGCTGCATCTCCTTGATCTGGTCGAGATGCGCCAGGGCAGAACGGTTGACCCGGACAAATTTGGCGACACCCAGCCGCTCTTCGATTGTCGCCATCGTCTCCCGCACCATTAACCGGCCCGAGACCAGGTGAAGAAAGACATAGTTATCATCCGCCTCCACCCACACTATCTCGTCAGGCTTTAAAAAAACAAACCGTCCGTCCGCTTTCACCGCCAAGCGCTCGCTTCTCTTCCCGGCAACAGTGGCGGCCGGCGGTAAGTTTTCGCTATCCGGCCCCAAACCGCCCGACTGGCGGACAAGAAGGTGGGTTTGCGCCCGGCGCAAAGCCGTCTGCAGGCGCTCCCGGTCAAAAGGCTTCAGCAAGTAGTCGATGGCCTGCACATCAAACGCATCGACGGCGAAACATTCATGGGCGGTGGCAAAGATTATCCCCGGACGATTTGCTTCGGGGAGTTCCGCGAGCACCTGCAGCCCGTTGCACCCGGGCAACTGCATGTCCAGAAAAACCAGGTCAAGTGGTGTGCGCCTGATGAGGGCGATCGCCTCGATGCCGTCGCCGCATTCGCCAACAATCTCGACGGAAGGTTCCGTGCGCAACAGGCCGCGCAGGCGCTCGCGAGCGAGCGGTTCGTCATCAACAATGAGGACACGGAGCACGCTCATACCTCACCGGTCGGGAATGGCGTCAGGGAAAATGGCGGAAAGCAGGCCGCAGGCGCTGGTATCAATACTACGATCATGAAAAACCTAGGGGGCGGCTTCCGCCCCGATCACTTCATGGAGCGTGACAAAAAAGATAAGCGGCGTGCCGCGATCCACTCCTTCGGGCCATTCATTTTCGCCAAATGACAGGGCTGGCGGCAGGATGAACCTGGCCTGGCTGTCAACGCTCATCATCTGCAGACATTCCATGAATCCGGGTAGCAAGCCCGCCATTTTCACCCGAATATGGTCGTTGCTCAGTTGCGACAATTTCGTCGTCCCGTCGGCGGCCAGGGCGACGCAGGAAACGACCACGGTATCGCCCGGACGGGGACGCACTCCCCCGCCCGACCGGCCAGGTTGGATATCGTAGGCAAGACCGCTTTCGGATTGCTGCAGTGAGTAGCGTTTGCGCATTTCCTTCATGTATTGTTCGAGCCGGCCCGGCTGGGTGAACGCTTGGGAGGCCAGTTGTTTTTTGTGCGTTTCAATCTCCTGAACCCGCCGGCCCATCTCGGCGCTGACTGCGCGGGCGGTGTCATCGAATGCATAGCCCCTGCCATGCAGAGCGGCGTTCACTCCATCGAGGAAGGCCGCGATCTGCGTCTCATCCCAGCCCAGTTCCGGGAGGTGGCTGCTTTGGGCGAACAAGGAGCCGATGGCCGCGAACGCCGTGGTCGGAAAAGGCTTGGCAGATGCATCGGGTGAATTCACCGCGTCGGTGCTTCCACCGGGCCTACCCCCGGTCTGGCCGGAGGCATCGACGATGAGCGCGATCAAAAAGCACAAAACAAAAGGGCCAAGCCGGAGAGATTTCATGGGCTTATTTTGCTTGAGGATGAGTGGCTGATGGCGGCCGTGGGCCAGGGAAAGCTCTTGAACTCGACAAGGACCGGGGCGGCCGCTCCTTCGCGGATTTGGTAGAGGTGATTGATGGTCAGTCCGGTCACGACCTGGGTGATCCCGGTGACCGGCCAGAAAATCTCGACGCGTTTGATGATGCGGGCCCGGCCCACCCCGATCTCCTGCCGCATTGGGTTGGCGCCGAAACTGGCGCCGCTGCCTACGGTCCGGTAGATGGCGCGCTCGCCCTCGTCGTTCTGCACGACAACCTTGATCCGTGCGCCGATGGCGGCCCGGTTGGTTTTCACGCCCTCGAGTTTCAGCTTGAGCCAGTTGTTTCCGTGGCCGGGATTGGCAAAGATCTGACTGTGGGCGGTGTCCGCCTCGGCGGCGCCCCCGACCACGGAAAAGACGTCCTGCTCGCCGTCGTTGTTGAGATCGGCGAACGCGATGGCGTGGCCTTTCTGCAGATTGCCGAATCCGCCGGAAGTGGTCACCTCCTGGAAGCGTTTGCCGCCGTCATTGCGAAACATCCGGTTGGGAATGAGCGTGGATAAATCCGGGTTGCCCGTGCCCACGTAAAAATCGAGCCAGCCGTCGTTGTCGAGGTCGCCAAAATTGGTTCCCATCGCATGCAGCAGTTTGTTCACGCCCATGGCCTTGCTGACATCGGAGAAGGTGCCGTCCCCGTTGTTGTGGTAGAGCTTTGCGCGCTGGCCTGAATGCGGCATTCCGAGATAATCCGCCGCGACATCGCCCACATCCTGGATCGAATAACCCGTGACCATGATATCCGGCAGCCCGTCGTTGTCATAATCCCAGAACCAGCAGGGAAAGCTGAAGGGTGGATCGGTCACCCCGGCGGCGTCGGCGACATCGGTGAAACGCCAGCGGGCGGACGGCGACTTGTCCGGGCCGGCCGGGCCATCGTTGCGGAGCAGCATCTTCGGCCCGTCGGCCCGTGACAGGTACAGGTCAGGCCGGCCGTCGTTGTTGTAGTCGGCGCTCGCGACGCCCTTGAAAAATCCCACGAAATCCACGCCGTTCTCGGCGGCGCATTCGGTAAAGGTGCCGTCGCCGTTGTTGCGGAAAAGTTCACAGGGGCTCGAGTCACGCCCGGCCGATTCGTTGGCGATAAAAAGGTCGAGCCAGCCGTCATTGTTATAGTCGAACCATACCGCCGAGTTTGTGGGATGAAACCGCAGGAGTCCCGCCGCCTCGGTCACATCGGTGAAAGTGCCGTCGCCGTTGTTGCGCAGCAATGACACCGGGTAGTGCCCTTCGGTGCGGAGCCAGGCACCGCGCAGCACCAGCACGTCCATCCAGCCATCGTTGTTGTAATCGCACTGGATCATGTTGAGGCCGCTCACCTCGCCAATAAGGCCGGCCTGTTCCGTGCGCTCGGTGAAAGTGCCGTCGCCGTTGTTGTGGAAGAGCCGCAACTGGTCGTGCAGTCCCCACCCCGACTTCATGATGTCCAGAAATCCGTCGTTGTCGAAATCCTCCACGACCACCCCGCCGGCCTTGCCCTCGATGTCGAGACCGACCAAGGCGGCGACATCCGGAAAGCGCTTGATGTCGTAATCGGACGCGAAGAGCTGCGGGTCGATCAACCATTGCGGCGGCACCTTGGCCGGATATTCGCCGAGGGTCATGCAGGCGATGTTCAGCAGCCAGCGCGCACGGAGATCGCCGGGGTATTTTCCGAGCAAATCCGTGAGCACGGCCACCGCGCCGCGCGAACCGCGCTGCAACTGGTACACCCCGCCGCCCTGGATTGGAAACAGGCAGGAATCGGCGTTGTGATTGAGGAGGCAATTCTCCTGTTCGCCCATGCGCAGGTAGCATAGGGCGTTTGTCGTCAGCAACTGCGGCAAAAGTTTTTTGTCCTGTGGTTCGTATTGGCTAACCAGCCGGATGACGTCCTGGTTTTCCTTGAGCGCCTCATCGGGCAGGCCGGATAGCAGCAGCGCCTGGACCAACTGCAACCGGAGATCCATGAGCGGCCCGAAATCGGTCGTCTGCGCAATGCGCGCGCGAAGAAGGGGAATTTGGTCCGAGGAGCGGAACGGATTGCGCATCGGATCGGCGTCACGGGTGATTTGCTCCAACAGGGCCGCCATCCGGCGCGTGCCCTCGGATTCCTTGAGAATGGCTGCCGCGATTTTCGTCGCCTGCTCGGGCGTCGGCGCCGCACCGGGTATGCAAAATTCCGGGTTCTGGGGCGGAGCGGCCGACAATCGTACGGGCCAAGCCAGCCCCACGACGAGTACTGCCATTCCCCGCAGCATCAATCGCACCCCGGCAGGGTACAACTCAGACCAAGAGAGAAAACGAGCGTGGATCGTCACTGCTCCCGAGATTTGTGGAGCATGACCGGACTTGAAACCGTTATGGGGCAAAATGCCGGAGATCAGTGGCCATTGGCCGTTCAAGCGGGGCGGAGCTGGTTTCAGGAACATCAGCACACCGACCCCGGTGCCCAAAACTTAATGTACAACCAGCCCCGGACAATTCGCGCGGCTCAGGGATTGCGGCCGAGCACATCCGCCACGAGGGCGAGGAGCGATTCGCTGGTGAAGGGTTTTTGCAGCGGACCGTAAAGGCCGACTCCCTGAAATACGTTGGAGTTGAGCCCGCCGCCAAAACCGGTGACGAGAATGATCGGCAGGTCCGGGCGGATTTCCCTCATCTCAGAGGCCAGTTTGGTGCCCTTGATCCGGGGCATCGTGAGATCGGTGATGATCACGTCGAAGGCATCCGGGGTTTCACGAAATGCTTTCAGGGCCGCGACCGGATCAATGTACGGCACCACCTTGTAGCCCGCGCGGCGGAGCACATTTTCGGCAACAGACAACACCAGCTCATCATCGTCCACCACCATGATACACCGGCCTTCACCCTGATCCGGCAGCGGCGGGACCGACGGCAGGGAGGCCACGACTTGGGCCGCGCCCGACGTGCTGGTGGCAATGACCGGAAAATAAATTTGGAACGAGGTGCCCTTGCCCGGCACGCTGAAGACCACAATCGCCCCGTCGTGCTGTTGCACGATGCCATGCACCACGGCGAGCCCGAGCCCGGTGCCCTTCCCGGTTTCCTTGGTGGTGAAGAATGGTTCGAAAATCCTCTGCAACGTTTCCTCGCTCATCCCCACCCCTGTATCCGTCACCCAGAGGCGGACAAACCGGCCCGGTTTCAACTGCGGCCGTTGACTGACCATCTCCCGGTCCACGGTCACTTCGTCCACCATGATGTCCAAACGTCCGCCCTGTTCCTCCATCGCGTGGGCGGCATTGGTCGCGAGATTGACGACAATCTGGTGGATCTGGGTCGCATCGGCCAGAATTTCCGGCAGGTTGTCGGGCAACTGCGTGCCGATCTGCACGGAAGACGGCAGCACTGATCGCAGCAGCTTGATCGATTCCTGCACCACCGCCCCCAGGTGCGTCGGTTCGCGTTTCTGTTCCTGGCGACGGCTGAAAGTCAGGATCTGCTGGACCAATTCCTTCGCCCGGTGCGAGGCGACCAGGGTTTGCACCAGCATCGCGCGGGCCGGGTGCGGCTCGGGGAGTTCCATCTCGGCCAACTGCGCGTTGCCGATGATGGCGGTGAGAATGTTGTTGAAATCGTGGGCAATGCCGCCGGCGAGATTCCCGATGGCCTCCATTTTCTGCGACTGCCTGAGCTGGGCCTCGAGTCCCGCCTGGGCATCCGCCGCCAGCTTCCGCTCGGTCACATCGCGTCCGATCCCAAGCAACCCCACCAAGCGGCCGCTCTTGTAACGCGGAGAAATGGCGAACTCGAGGGTGATCATCGATCCGGTTTGCTTGCGGATCTGCAATTCAAACGAGGGTGGATGGCCGCCCCGGGCCACTTCGGCGAACAGCGCCCGGGCCCGCTCACGATCCTCCGGGATCATCGGGTCCATGAAATTCCGCCCGATCCAGCGGTCGCGTTTCCACCCCGTGATCGACTCCACGGCATGGTTGAGCTCAAGGATGTCGCCCTCGGGCGTGAGGTTGAAGATGGCATCCCGCGCCTCCTCGATGAGGTTGCGATAACGCTCCTCGCTGTCCCGGAGTTCATTGGCGGCCTGAAGGGATTCCTCCGCCTCAAGAAAAAGCGTGACCCGGTCGGCCGCCGAGATGGCAAAACCAACTTCGTCGAGCTGCCAGTCCCGGGTGCCGCCCCGGTGTTCCAGAAAAAGCACCCCGGCGATCCGGCCGCGCCAGCGCACCGGCGCATCGAGCACCGCACCGATGCCCTGTGATTTGAAGTATTCGCCAAACTCGGCGGACCGGGGGTCTTGCAACGCATCATGGGCCTCGATCGCGCGCTCCTTTTCAAGCGCGGCAAAAAAATCCGGGAAGCGGTCGATCGGCAGGGTGACCGCCGCGTTGTGCCGGCGCGCACTGCGCTCAAAGAGATCACGGCAGATCAGGGTTTTTCCATCTGTGGAGATGAGCCAGATGCCCGACCGCTCGACATCCAGGGTGTCGCAAAGAATCTCGGTCAGGCGCCGCGATTGGGCCGCGGTGTCCTCGGGTGATTCCATCTGCGCCCGCGCCATTTCGAACAAGCCCTGGTTTTGCCTGGCCAGCCGCGCCTCGCGCTTGCGTTGCTGGAAATCGTGCTGCGCCAGGGTTTCGAGCATGTTGTTGAACGAATGGGCCAGGTCGCTGATTTCACCCGTGCCCGTCTCCGCCACCCGCAATTGCAAATCCCGTTTCTGGCCGACCAGCCGGACCGTTTCCGCCAGCGCATGCAGGGGATCGGTGATCTGCCGGCGGGTCGCAACGGAAATGAACAGGGACAGGACAACCACGGCCACGGCCACCAGCACCAGCAACGGGCCTTGTTGCCGGACCCGATCGCTCCAGCCCGGCAATGCAGCCTGCAACCACACCCGGCCGATCTCCGCCCCGCCGGAGACAACACCCATCGACGTGATGATTTTTCCCCCTTGAATTTGATCGGAATAAACCGACGAAGATACCGGGGGCGCTACCTCGCCGGGCGAGCGCCGATATTGGGCGAGCCGGCTGCCATCCGCCCGGTAGATGCCGGCTGCCTCGACCGCCGATTCATGGCGCAGGACCGCCAGCATTTTTTCGGCCGTACGGGCATCGTCCAACTCCAGCGCAGGCACGACGATCTCCGCCACCAACCCGGCCTGGGTCTTTGCGTTCTCTATCGCCCGGGGCCGGAAGGTCGTGAACTCAAACAGCGCGACCAGGGTGAACGCCGCCAGCAAGGCCAGCAGCATGGCCAGCAACGTCAGCCGGACGAGCTTGTGATGGAGGGATTGTTGGACGGCGGGTTTCATTATTCGTCGGAAGGCTTCCCTTGCCCGGAGTGCAATTCCCCTGTCATCCCCGGCGATAGATCCGCACGCATCGGCAAACCGATGCCGATCAGCGTGACCGCGTTGCTCCAATGGGTACGCAATATTTTCGCCGTCCGTGGTTGAAGGCCAAAATTCATGCTGCGCAAGGCATCCACCCAATCAGAGTCGGCTGCAGTGGGCAAGCTTGGCGACCGGCACCGGCGGGCGCCTGCGCATGGCAGCGAAGGTCGCGCTGCAAGATGAACCCGCCGGGCCACTACGGCTGCGTCTCACGGATTTGTTTCGCGTTTCAGATGCTCGATCAGTTCGGCGGTGCCGGCGGCCATGGTGATGCGCGGAGTGTAGCCGAGATCACGGCGGGCGGCGGCGATGTTGAACCAATGATCGGTGGCCAGCTCCTTGGCGACGAAGCGGGTCATCGGCGGCTGGCTGCCGAGCGGCAGCACGCGCCAGAGCCATTCCATGAAACCGCCGATGCGGTAAGCGCTTTGGAGGGAAACCCGCTTGGTGATTTCCGGCCGGCCAAGTCCGCGCAGGAGCTGGTTCACCCAGTCCCAGAGCACGACCGGTTCGCCGTTGGTGATGAAGTAGGCTTTGCCGCCGGCCCTGCTCCCGGGTTGTTGCAACGCGCGCGCGGCGAGGAGATGGGCGTCGACGACGTTCGTGATGTGCGTCATGTCCACCTTGTTTTGACCGGAGCCGACAATTTTCAACCGGCCTGCAGCGGCCAGCGTGAGAAGACGGGGGACGAGGTTCTTGTCGCCCAAACCCCAGACCAGGTGCGGACGCAGCGAAACGGTCGCGAGATCTTCTCCGTGTGCTTCCCTGACGAGCTGCTCGGCGGCGGCTTTGCTCGGCGGGTAGGCACAGGGCGCATCAATGCAGAGCGGCGCCGACTCGTCGATCCCGGCGAGATCACCGCCTTGGTAAACCACACTCGGCGAACTGGTGTAGATCAGCCGCCGCACTCCTGCCGTCTGGCAGGCGGCGATGACGTTGCGGGTGCCATCCACGTTGATGCGATAAAAATCCTCCGCCGGACCCCACACGCCTACCCGGCCGGCGACATGGAAAACCGTACCGGCACCGTCACAGCCCCGGAATAGCGCACCGGGGCTCTCAATGTCACCGACGACCACTTCCGCGCCAAGTTTTTCCAAGTCCGGCAATGGCCGGCGGGCCAGCACCCGGACCCGACGACCGTCCACGAGCAACCGTTCTGCGATCTGGCCGCCGATAAACCCACTGGCGCCGGTTATGAAGACGGGATCATTCACGAGGTAGGTTCCGGCGAATAGGACTGAGCAGTCGCGGCCCATTGTGCAAGCGTGAGTCGGTGGATCTTCGCGTTGTGGCGCACATCCACCGGGAACGACGGGTGGAAAAAAAACCGGCGGATCACGGCCGTGTGCGGATGCTTTTGTGCGAGCTTGAACAAGTCCGAAGCCAATGCGGCATCGTCAACCGTGGGATTGGTCCGCAACGGGCGGCGTTGCACCACCAGCACAGGTTCCTGCCGGCCTGAAACACCGAGACCGACGAGCGCGACCCGTTCGACCAGGTGGTGGCTGCGGAAAACCTGCTCGCAAGGCTCCGTGTGGACCGGGCCGGTGGCCGTTTGCACCCGCTCGGCGATGCGACCGCAGAACCAAAGGCGGCCATTTGCGTCGAGATAGCCTGCATCACCCATGCGGTGCCAGACCGCGCCTGTCGCCGCGGAATTTCCAGATTCCAAAGGCCAGGTGCCAAAAGTTTCGGTTTTATCCTCCGTACCGCTCTTTGTTTGAGTTTTGAAATTTGGCGTTTGGATTTTTGCGTGGGCGTTGGCTTCGGGCAAAGCATCGTATTCCTTCGTCACTGTCGGGCCAGTGACGATAATTTCGCCGATTTCGCCGGGCGGGAGTTCGCGGACGGCCTCAAGCGAAGGAACCGGGCCTTCGTGCAGGGCGGTGATTTTCACTTCGTTCGCGGCGAGCGGGCGGCCAACAAGCGTGCCATAGCCCAAAACGCCAAAGGTCAAGATTTCCTCGGCCGAAACAGTTGCGACCGGCAAAGCCTCGGTCGCACCATAAGGGCTGTGCAAAGCGCCATTGGTCAGTACGCGCGGCGCGTCGGCCCAAAGTGAAGCGGGCACAGCCGCGCCCGCGCACAACACCCGACGCAGCGAAGGCAACGTGATGTTGTCGGCCAGACAATGATCGAAAATCTTTCGCCAGAGCGTGGGCGACCCAAAGGAATTGGTGACGCCTTCCTGCAAAATGGCCCGGACAATCTTGGCGGGATCGACCGCGGCCGGCCGGGACGGATCGATTTCGGGCACGACGGTCGTCATGCCGAGAGCCGGGTTGAAGAGGGCGAAGATGGGGAGCATAGGCAGATCCACTTCGCCGGGTTGAATGTTGTAGGTGTCGCGGATCAATCGCACCTGCGCCTCGAACATGCCGTGTTCGTAGCACACGCCTTTGGGTGCGCCGGTGGACCCGGAAGTGAAAAGGATCGCGGCCAGGTCAGCCGCATTGCTGCTGGCCAACTGAGAACCCGGGATTGCGGATCGAGGGCCGGAGGAAAGCCGGGCCGTCGATAAGCCGCTGACCCAAATGCGGATTTCCACAGTGGCAAAGGCGGAGCGGAAAATGTGGCTCAACATCTGCGCAAGCGGGATGCCGAGCAGGACACGCGGTCGGGAACGGGCGACGCAGGCGAGGAAATTTCTCCGGCCCATGCCCGGATCGATGATCACCGGCACGGCGCCAAGTTTGAAGAGGGCGAACGCAACGGCAATCAGCGGCAGGCCTTGTTTAACCATCACGAGCACGCGGTCGCCGCGTTGCACGCTGCGGGCGGATAATTTTTCAACCCACGCATTTGCTTCGGCATCGAGCTCGGTGAAGGAAAGCGTCAGGTAGTCGATGCGGCCATCATTGGTCCGACCGCGCGGCACCTTGATCGCCGGCCGATCCGGCTGGCGGGCCGCCATGAGCGGCAGGTGGCGGGCGATATTCGCGGAGTCGGCCATGGCGCCGGCTCAAGTCTGCCAGGAGGTGTCGGATTTCAACAACTCGGCCTGCCAGGGCAGCAAGACTTCATCGATACAGGCGGGGTTCCGGGCCAGCAGCACGAGTTGCGAGCGCGTGGCGATGAGCGTGGGCTCAAGATTCAGCCTGGCGGCAAGATGGTCGCGCAACGCTTTCACGCGGTCCTGCCGGGACAGTTCCTCGAGTGACATCGGGTTGAATTCGCGACGGCGTTCGCGGCGCGGGAGAGTGCTGACGTCCATCGAAAAACCCTGCCGGATGGCATCGTCGAGACTGGGGGCGAGACGGTCGTGCCGGCGGCCCAGATGAAAATTCAGCACATCGTCGATCGGCTGCCCTTCGTCGGCGGCGCGGACGATGCGCATGATCAGCTCGTTGCCGGTGACCTTAAACGGCGGGGTATCCAGCTTTTCCGCCCAGTGCTGGCGCCAGTGCCAGACGGAATGAAGCACGCCGAGACCGCGGTCGCCGAGCCGTTCGGAGCCGCTGATGCGCCAGGCATTTTCATCGGGAGCGGCAAAACCATCGCGGGCCGCCTCGATTTGCCAGCGGCATTTCTGTTCCAGCCAGGCGAAACGGCCAAGGCGCTGGAGTTCGGCCGTGAGCCGGTCACGGAGCGCGGGCAGGTGGTGGACATCAAGCGCGGCGTAATCAAGGAGATCCTTGGTGAGCGGACGTTTGGACCAGTTGGCCTTCTGGTTATCCTTGTCGAGTTTGATGCCAAAGTTCTGTTCGAGAAGCGCGGCGAGACCAAAGCGGGGGATGTTGAGCAGTTGGGCGGCAAACATTGTGTCGAAGATGCTCAGCGGCTCGAAATCACAGAGCTCGCGCATCAGCCTCAGATCGTAATCGCTGCCGTGCATCACGAGATGCCGGGTGGCGAGGCGGGACCAGAGTCCGTCCAACGGCAGATCGGCCAGCATATCGACCAGAAAGATTTCGCCACCCGCCAGGATCTGCATGAGGCAGACTTTGGTCCGGAACCGGAAGAGATTGTCCGCCTCGGTATCGAGGGCGATCTCGGTTACCCGGTCGAGCGCGGCGTAAAGCGGACCCAGTTGCTCAGGGGAGGAGATGAGTTGGTAATGCGGGATGGAATTCAAGCAGCAGAAATTAAAAATTAACTTTCCCACGCCGAAAGGAAAGTGTCAATCAGCCGGGGCAGCTCGGCGCTATACCCTCCTTCCAGCACGGCGGCCGCCGGAAGGGTGCTTTCCCGAAGCCAGCGGCCCATTTCGGCAAAATCGTCGGCTTCGAGCGTCATTTCGGTAATGGGGTCGTGGACATAGGCGTCGAAACCGGCGGAAACCAGCACAAGATCAGGCTTGAAAGCCAAAACGACCTCCCAAGACCGGGCCAGCGCGGCGAGGTGGTCCGGGCGGGGCTGATGGGGCGCAACGGGGAAATTTTTGCAGTTGGCGGAAGAGCGCACGCCGGTGCCGGGATAGCCGGGATGTTGGTGGACGGAAGTGAAGAGGACGTTGGCCCGACCTTCGAGGATATCTTCGGTGCCGTTGCCGTGGTGCGCATCGAAGTCCCAGACTGCGACCCGCGCACCGCTCGCGGTGAGCGACAGGGCGCTGATGGCGATCTGGTTGAGGTAACAAAAACCCATTGCACGATCGCGACTGGCATGATGGCCGGGCGGTCGCATGAGGGAAAAAGCTTTCTGGCCGGTTTGAGCGAGCCGAGCGGCTTCCAGTGCAGCACCCACGGAGCGTCGGGCGTGGTTGTAGATGCCGGGAAAGTGCGGGGTATCCTCGTCGATATCGTCGGGTTGCTGGACCCGTTTGATCAAGGCCGGCGTGTGGGCGAGCAACAATGCCGCTTCGTCGGCAATAGCCGGAAGATGCCAGCTCCAATCCGGATGCGCCTGCCGCAGATGGGAAACGCTGCGGGTGATCCGGGCCGGTTGCTCCGGCCGCATCGAAGAGCCGTAGTCAGCGCATTGGGGATCGTGCAGAATGATCATGAACAGTGTCCGCCCACGGACGATGGGAATTTCCCCGTAGAAAAGCCAATCCGGGCCGCGCGGCAAGGCGGATCAGCGCTGAGCAAACAGCCTTTCCCCAGTTTAAACCAATTGGGCGACCGGCAATAAAACGACCGTTGCAGATTATTCTTTGTGCATTTGGTGTTTTTTGTGGCCAAGCTGGTGCGATGAAAGTTGTCGTGCTTTGTTCCGGGGGGATGGATTCCGTGACCGCGCTTTTTTGGGCGCGGCAACAGCATACCGTGGTCACGGCGTTGAGTTTTGATTATGGAGCGAAGCACAATCACCGGGAAATTCCTCTGGCGGCGGCTCAGGCCAAGATCGCGGGGACCAAACATTCGGTGATTCCGCTCGGATTTATCGGGGAGTACTTTCAATCGGATCTGCTGAAAAGCGGCGGGGAAATTCCCGAGGGCCATTACGCGGCGGAAAACATGAAGAGCACGGTGGTGCCGTTCCGGAACGGCATCATGCTCGCCGTGGCGGGCGGTTTGGCGGAAAGCGTCGGCGCGTCGGGATTGGTGATTGCGGCGCACGGTGGCGACCACGCGATTTATCCGGATTGCCGGGAAGAATTCATGCAGGCGATGGGCGCGGCGTTGCGGCTGGGCAGTTATGCGGGCATCCAGTTGCTGCGGCCTTTCATCGCGATGGACAAGGCACAGATCGTGACCGAGGGCACGCGGCTCGGCGTGGATTTTGCGCGGACTTGGTCGTGCTACAAGGGCGGCAGAATACACTGCGGCAAGTGCGGCACCTGCGTGGAACGGCGGGAGGCGTTTTTGCAGGCGGGGGTGAACGATCCGACAATATACGAGAGCACTCCGCCACTTCCGAAAGGCCCCCGAAGCTAGCCACTCGTGAACACTAAGATCTCACCAATTGATTCTCTGGAATTAGTGAGTCATTAGTGTGGATCAGTGGTTTCAAAGGACTCCGATGCTGATTTCCGAAATATTTTATTCGATCCAAGGCGAAGGCGAGCTGACGGGCGTGCCGTCGGTATTCGTGCGCACAAGCGGCTGCAATCTTCGCTGCAACTGGTGCGACACGCCGTACGCGTCATGGAATCCCGAGGGCAGGCAGATGACGGTGGATGAAATCCTGGCGGCCATCGCGGAATATCCGGCCAAACATGTGGTGCTGACGGGCGGTGAACCCATGATTGCGCCCGGCATTCATGAGCTGGCCTTCCAACTGCAGGAACTGGGCAAGCATATCACGATTGAGACCGCGGCGACTATTCCACCGGGCGGCATCGCGTGCGATTTGGCGTCACTCAGCCCGAAGCTGGCGCACTCCGCACCGGATGAGAGATTGGATGAGGCCTGGCGCAAGAAACACCACGGACTCCGCTGGCAACCGGCGGTGGTGGAAAAATGGATCGCCGCCGGTAATTATCAGATGAAATTTGTCGTGGGGTCCGAAAACGATGTCGCAGAACTTGAGTCCATGATTCGGGAGACGGGTTGCGCAATCCCCGCCAGCAAAGTGTTGCTCATGCCGGAAGGCAGCACGTTGGAGGCAGTTCGTGCGCGCGCCGGCTGGCTCGGTGAATTGTGCAAGGCCCGCGGCTACCGCTACACCCACCGGCTGCATATCGAACTTTATGGCAACAAGCGGGGCACATGACCAGCCCGTCAAATCGCGGCGAAAGGCCGCAAAAGCTCTCGGTGGAACTTGCCGAACTGCGCGTGCGTTCCAACGAAAAGGCGCTGACGCTGCGTGAACTGATCTATCTGCCCGGCGGCCGGGTTTGCCTGCTGCTGGTGCTGTTGCTCGCCCTGCCCTTCACTACACCGATTCCCATCCCGGGCTTGTCCACACCCTTCGGTCTGGCCATAGCACTGATCGCATTGCGACTGTCACTCGGCCAACGCCCTTTGCCGCCGAAAAATCTCGCGCGCAAGGAGCTGCCAGGGGGATTCATCGGCAAAATATTTACTTTCGCGGAAAAAGTCCTCCGCTTCCTTGAGAGATTCCTGCGGCCGCGCCTCCTCTGGATTACCGACACCCCGTTATTGACGCCGTGCTGATGCTGACGGCGGCATTGGCATTATTGCTGCCGCTGCCGATACCCTTCACCAACGGTTTCCCGGCGTGGGCGATATTACCGCTCGCCGCCGGACTGCTGGAACGCGCCAGCGTTTTTATTCTTGCGGGCTACCTCGTGTTTGCGGCGGGCGTACTGTATTTCGTTTTTCTCGGCGAGGCGACCGCGTCATTTGCTGCGCGAAACGACGCGGTGCTGGCGAAGCTGAACGCCCACGCCCCGGCCCCATCATTCATTCTCAAACGCCCGGAGCGTCCAGAAGTCGTCGGCGAGATTCGGATTCGAGATGTAATCGTAGGGCATCGTGAAATACCCGCCCATGCCCCAGTTCGCGGCCCAGGAATTGCGGACCAGCACGCGCTGGGCCGTATCGTCGTAGCCCACCGCGCAGACGGCATGGCCGCCGACATCCTTTTCTCCTTTGCCAGGCAGATTCAACACGCCGGTCTTGGCCACGGCCTTCGATTCGAATGCAGAGTAGACGGTGAAACCAAAAATGAACGGATAGCCTTCCGCGAGACACTGCCGCATCTGCAGAAGCCCGGTGATGCGATGGTACGAGGTGACCTGATGATCGGCGGCGCTTTTGTAACACGCAGCCGTCGGCTTCATCGTGAATTTCGCAATATCATACGGCCAGATTTTCTCGGGGCACACGCCCAGTTTCACCAGGGATTTCACCCCGTCACGGATGGCCGCGCCCGAGTCCTCGTTCACGGTGCCTTCCATTGCCCGCTCGTTGTAATAGATGAACAGCCGGCTGAGATCCATCACGGGCAGCCCGGCCTTTTTCATCAGGAATTCCAGATTGCCCACCATGGCGTTGGCCGTGCAACTGCCGAGCTGACCCTGGTCTTCGACCGGTGGACAACCGGCGCGCAGGTCCACCTTCTGGGGAAGTTTTTTGGGCGGAGCCGCGATGGCGGAATAAAGTTTGTCGCGTTGATCCGGACGGTCGGGCACCCAGCCATACCAGGAATTGATGGGGGATTTTTTCATGGGGATTGCTCTCTTGGGTTGGTTGTTTTGATGGATTGTTTGGCACAGAAAGCCTGTGGGACACAGGCGATCACGATGCCCGGAAATCTAACGCAACATGACGCGGCAATACGAACTCCACCCGAATCGCCCGGCTGCACCCTGCTCCGGATGAGGCGGGGAAAACCTGGCGAATAAAGGGAGCGGCGTTTGCACGGTTAATGACGGATTTGCTGATTCCATCATACCCGCCATTCCGGAAATTTTCCATTGGCCGATCGGCTTAGGGATGTTCCGCAATTTATTTTTTGCCTGGTGTCACAATGGAGATGAAATTTCATCCCTGCTCCGGCGTGAATTCTGCGTGGGGGTGAAACCAGCTCCCCAGCCGATGCAGTTACCGCTTCAGCTTCGCCTGGAGTTTTTTGATCTCGGGGCTGACGGCCCCGCAGCTTTCGTTTCCGCAGCCGGTGGATTTTTTCTTCCCGAACCATGAGCGCAGCAGCAGCGTCGCCGCGAGGGCGACGAGTGCGAGAGCGAGAATGGTTTGAAGGGTGGAGGACATGGACAGTTAAAAGTCTGGCGCTGGGATTTGAGTGTCAGAACCTGATCCATCGGAGCGTTCCAAACACAGCCGGCAGAATACACGAAAAGATGAAAGTGACGGCGGATTGTTTCGGTTTCGTGTGTGTGGTGTGTTTCGTGGCGGTCAATACCCCAGCGCCCGGCCGGTTTGGTAGAGAACGAAGCAGGCAAGCCACGCGGTGCCGGTCATGTAGGCAATCTGGAACAGGGGCCATTTCCACGAGTTGGTCTCGCGTTTCACGACGGCGACAGTGCTCATGCATTGCATGGCGAAAACATAGAACACCATGAGCGAGAAGCAAACGAGCGGAGTGAACAGCGGGCGGCCATCGGGCCAGGCGGCCTTCAGGATCGCGTCGCGCTGACGGGTGCGGTTTTCCGCCTTGTCCTCGCTCTCCTCGACGCCGAAAACAACCCCGATGCCGCTGTTGAAAGCTTCGCGCGCGGCAAAGGAAGTGACGAGGCCGATGCCAATGCGCCAGTCGAAACCAAGCGGCCTGATAACCGGCTCCAAAATCTTGCCCGTGCGGCCGGCCAGACTGTATTCGAGCTGTTCCGCCTTGGTGGCCCCGTCGTGCGCCTTGGGATAGGCGGTCAGAAACCAGAGCACGATGGAAATTGCGAGAATGATGGTGCCGGCATTTTTGAGAAACAGCCAGCCGCGCTCGATCATGTGCCGCAGGATTTCCTTGAACCGGGGCGGCTGGTAGGGCGGCAGCTCCATGATCATGTGTTGCGGGGCGCCCTTGAAAATCGTCCGTTTGAAGAGCCACGCGAAAAAGAAAACGCCGCCGGTGCCGAGCGCATACATGAGAAGCATGATGGCGGCCTTGGTGGAGGTCGGAACGGTTTCGCTCGGCAGGAGGGTGGCGATCATGAGCAGGTACACCGGCAGGCGGGCGGAGCAGCTCATGAGCGGGGCGACGAGAATCGTGACGAGCCGGTCGCGGGCGTTCTCGATGGTGCGGGTGGCCATGATGCCGGGGATGGCGCACGCGTAGGAACCGAGCAGAGGAATGAACGAGCGCCCGTTGAGCCCGACCTTGCTCATGGGCCGGTCCATGATGAACGCGGCGCGCGCCATGTAGCCGGTGCTCTCGAGCAGGCCGACGAAAAAATACAGGATCAGAATTTGCGGCAGAAACTTGACGATCGGCCCCACTCCGCCGATCACACCATCGGTCAGCAGATCCCGGAGATCGCCAGCAGCCATCATATTTTGCACCAGCCCTTTCAAGACGGCGAATTGCGCATCGATCCAATCCATCGGCGGCTCCGCCAGGGAAAAAATCGAATAGAAAAGTGCGGCCATGATGGCGCCGAAAACCGCCCAGCCCCATACCGAGTGACAAAGCACGGCATCAATGCGGTCGGAGCGCGACGGACCTTGTTCGCGGGTGTGGATCACGGCATCGCGACAAAGCACGCTGATGGAATCGTAACGGCTGCGAATCAGCGCGGCGGACCAGTCGACGCTTTCCCCTTCCCAGCGCTGGCGCCAGTGATCGAGAATCTCGTGGGTGCGGGCGCTCAACGGTTTCGAGCCGGCGACGCGCACCGTGTCGAAATCGGTATAGAGCAAGAGCGCTTCGGCGCGCGCGACAAGTGGCGAACGTCCGTCGTTGTTGGTGAGCGAAGCCTGCAGTTCGGCCACCGCCGGGGCGACAGCGGCCGGTATGTCCCAGCGATGTTTGGCGAGGGCCAGCTCGCTGCGGCTCATGGCAAGGCGCAGTTCAACGAGTCCGCGGCCGCGCACCGCTTCGCAAGGAATGACCGGCACACCGAGCGAGCGCTCCAACGCCGCGGCGTTAATTTTCAAGCCGGCGTCCGCCGCGACATCCATCATGTTCAGCGCCACGATGACCGGCCGGCCGAGATCGAGGATCTGGTGGACGAGGTAAAGATTGCGCTCGAGATTGGCCGCGTCGACCACGCAGATGATGCGATCGGGCTGCGGTGTGTCTTCGCGGCGCCCGAAGAGCACGTCGCGCAGCACAGCTTCGTCGGGCGAACGGGCTGCGAGGGAATACGCACCGGGCAGATCGATGACCTGGATCGGTTTGCCGTGCTGGGAGAAGGTCGTGCCGATTTTTTTCTCCACGGTCACACCCGGATAATTGCCCACCTTCTGGCGAAGGCCGGTCAGCGCGTTGAAGAGCGTGGTTTTGCCGCAGTTGGGATTGCCCACCATGGCGTAAACCGGCGTGCGTTCCGTGGTGGGACCCGGGTGCCGGCGCGCTGGCGGCGTGATGTGTGGAGGCAGGTTCAAAGGGAAATACTGAAAGGGAATTCCACGGGGTCTGCGTCCGGATCATCGGGACGTAAAGCCCGTCCTACAGCATTCCGAGCTGAAGCAAAATTGGAGGTCGCACTTCCGTTGTGCAAAAACATCTCGGGCATCAGATTCAGCCCTTCAGCTTTTCAGTCCTTCAGCCTTTCCAGCGCTCAGGGCGGGAATCGGCTCGACCAGAATGCTCATGGCGGCGCAGTGGTTCAGGGCGATACGGGTGCCTTTGACAAGGCAAAGACTGGTGGTGGAACCGGATATCTTGGTCACGAGAGCGGCTTCGCCGAAACCCATTTCACGGACGCGCTGGCAAAAACTTTCGTCCCCCGTCAACTGACAGACGCGACCGGTCACACCGATAGGCATCTGGCAAAGAGGATAAAGACTGCGACGGGAATTTGGCATTGTAGTTGAGACTTAGTATCAGGAGCCAATCAGAAAAAAGCCCCGGGTCAAACCTTGTGCAGTCAAACCAGAGGCGAAAGTTTAGCGCTTTCCGCCTTCACTCCCAAAACGAGCTACGGCGCGATTTATATCCCAAACGAAGCAATTCACGACAGGAAGTCCGGCTGGTTAGCGTTTCCGGCGTTTTACCGCGAGCTGCACTCCAGCGTAACGCACAAGCCCTTGGAGATGCTCAAATTGCTGAGTATCCATATTTTTCGCTTCTCTGATTTCTTGTTCGGCACGCTTGAGCGCGACCTCGACAGCCGCCTCATCAATCTTTTCCTCGGTGATGGCATGCTCAGCAAGAACGCGGACTTTTTCGCCGTCGATCTGGGCAAAGCCGCCGCTGACTGCGAGGACCAAGGTTTCATGGCCCTTGGCGACGCGCAGTTCTCCATCATTGACCTGGGTAAGAAGCGGAATGTGGCCCGGGAGCACGCCGATCTCGCCATTGACGGTCGGAATGACGACCGAGTCGATGGTGTCAGAATACACCTTCGCTTCGGGCGTCACGATTTCGAGTGTGAGGGGCATGGGTGGGTGAAGTATTAAGTGACAGGCATCAAGTGTCAGGAAAAGCCGAGGTCTTGTTACTTGGAACTGGTTACTTCTTCGCCGCTGCAGCGATGACTTCGTCGATCCCGCCCTTCATGTAGAAGTCGGTTTCGCCGATGTGGTCGAGTTCGCCATCAAGGAGCATTTTGAAGCCGCGGACGGTCTCCTTGACCGGAACATATTTGCCGGGCGTGCCGGTGAACACCTCGGCGACCGCGAACGGTTGTGAGAGGAGACGCTGGATTTTGCGAGCACGGTAGACGGTAAGCTTATCCTCGGGCGAAAGTTCATCGAGCCCGAGAATTGCGATGATGTCCTGCAGGTCCTTGTAACGCTGGAGCACGCGCTGAACTTCGCGGGCAACCTTGTAATGCTCCTCGCCAACGATGTCGGGTTGGAGGGCCTTCGAAACGGAAGCAAGCGGATCGACGGCGGGATAAATGCCGAGCTCTGCGATGGAGCGCTCCAGCACGATGGTTGAATCCAAGTGCGCGAAAGTGTTCGCCGGAGCCGGATCGGTAAGATCGTCCGCCGGCACATAGACGGCCTGCACAGAGGTGATGGAGCCTTTCTTCGTCGAGGTGATGCGTTCCTGGAGGAGACCCATCTCGTTGGCGAGCGTCGGCTGGTAACCGACGGCGGAGGGCGAGCGACCGAGAAGCGCGGACACCTCGGAACCCGCCTGGGAGAAACGGAAAATATTGTCGATGAAGAGCAACACGTCCTGATTCTTCTCGTCACGGAAATATTCGGTCATCGCAAGGGCCGAGAGGGCAACGCGCATACGGGCACCGGGCGGTTCGTTCATCTGGCCGTACACGAGCGCGACCTTGGACTTGCTGATGTCCTTCTGGTCGATGACGCCAGCCTCGGACATTTCGTGGTAAAGATCGTTGCCTTCACGCGAACGTTCGCCGACGCCGGCAAACACCGAGTAGCCGCCGTGGGCTTTCGCGATGTTGTTGATGAGTTCGAGAATGACGACCGTCTTGCCGACGCCCGCGCCACCGAACGCACCGGCCTTGCCGCCCTTGATGAAGGGGCAGATCAAATCGATGACCTTGATGCCGGTCTCGAGGATCTCGGCCTTGGTGTCCTGTTCGGCGAGCGCCGGGGCTGGGCGGTGGATCGGATAGCGCTTGGTGTGCGGCACCGGGCCCTTGCCGTCCACGGGCGTGCCCGTGACGTCGAAGATGCGACCCAGCACGCCATCGCCCACAGGGACGGTGATGGGGGAACCGGTATCAACCACGGGCATGCCGCGCACCAGACCCTCGGTGGAGGACATGGCGATGGCGCGCACGAGGCCTTCGCCGAGATGCTGCTGGATTTCCAGGGTGAGCTTCTCCTGTTTGCCGGAGACGGTAAAGTCGACCGTGATCGCCTGATAAATGGGCGGGATATTGTTCTCGGCGAACTGGACGTCGACGACGGCGCCGATGACTTGGACGATTTTGCCTGGATTGCTCATAACGAGAGGATGGCGGGTTGGTTGAAAAATCAGTTGGAGGAGGAGAAGGACGCGGCGGCGATCTCGAGGATTTCCTGCGTGATGCCGGCCTGACGGGCCTTGTTGTATTCGAGTGTGAGATCGCCGATCAGTTTCGTGGCGTTGTCCTTCGCGGTCTTCATCGCAACCATGCGCGAGCTATGCTCGGAGGCCTTGGCGTCGAGGATATGCTGATAAACCTCCCGGTTGACGTAGAGCGGCAGGAGGGATTCGAGCACGGTATGGGCGTCGGGCTCGAAGAGAATCTCCCGATCATCGGCCTTCGCGGCGTGGCCGGCGTCCTTGTGCAGATCGGCCACGACAGCTTTCAGGCTCTGAAGCGGCAGGAGCGGCAGGCAGGTCGGCACCTGGACGAGCGTGTTTTTGAAATGCGGGTAGACCAGCTCGACGGTGTCGACGGCGCCATCAAGGTAGTGCTTGGCCATGAACTCTGCGGCGACCTTGACGTCGGCGAAGGGCACGCGGTCGTTCACAGTAAACTCAGCGAGCAGATCGCGGCGGGTGCGGGCGAGAAACTGCGCGCCCTTGCGGCCGATGACAACATACTTGGCCGGGCCCTTGATGTCGGTGACGAGCTTGAAGAGATTCGCGTTGAGCGGACCGCAGAGCCCCTTGTCGGTCGTGACAAGAATGATGCCGCGCACCCTGACCTCGCGCTGCGTGAGGAACGGATGCGTGCTTTCTTCCACGCGACCGGCAAGGGCCGCGAGCATCTCGGCCATGAGCGCGGCGTAAGCGCGGCCCGCGAGGGCGGCCTGCTGCGCCTTCTTCATTTTCGACGCAGCGACAAGCTCCATGGCCTTGGTGATCTGGCGGGTATTCTTGACCGACTTGATGCGTCGGCGGATGTCGCGGAGGGAAGCCATCGATGGGAGCTGGGTTCGGTGATCCGGGATCTGGGGATTTACTTCGCCACGAAGGTGGCTTTCCACTCGTCGGCGGCGGCTTTGAGGCCGGATTCGATCTCGTCGGTGAGCTTGGCCTCGTTGCGAATCTTGGTGAGGAGGTCCGTCTTGCGGGTGGTGAGAAACTCCTTGAAGGAATTCGCCGCAGCCACGATGTGCTTCACCTCAATCGAATCGAAGTAATTTTTCTGGAGAATATAGAGCACCGAAGCCTGCACCTCGATGGCGATCGGGTTGAGTTGCGGCTGCTTGAAGAGTTCGACGATGCGGGAACCGCGATCGAGCGTGGCCTTGGTCTTGGCGTCGAGGTCGGAACCGAACTGGGCGAAGGCCGCGAGTTCGCGGAACTGGGCGAGTTCGCCCTTGAGTTTGCCACCGACCTGCTTGGTGACCTTGATTTGGGCGGACGAACCGACGCGCGAGACGGAGAGACCGACCGACACGGCGGGACGGATGCCCTGGTTGAAAAGATCGGTCTCAAGGAAGATCTGGCCGTCGGTGATCGAGATGACGTTTGTCGGGATGTAAGCGGAAACGTCGCCGGCCTGTGTTTCGATGACGGGGAGTGCGGTGAGCGAGCCTTTGCCATCAAGCCGGGCGGCGCGCTCGAGCAGACGCGAGTGGAGATAGAACACGTCGCCGGGATACGCTTCACGGCCGGAAGGACGCTTCAGGATGAGGGAAATCTGGCGGTAGGCGACCGCGTGCTTGGAGAGATCGTCATAGACAATGAGCGCATCCATGCCGTTTTCCATGAACCACTCGCCGAGTGCGGCGCCGGAGAACGGAGCGAGGTATTGGTTGGCGGGATTGTCGGCGGCGGGCGCAGCCACGATGATGGTGTACTGCAGCGCATCGGCGGCCTCTAGGGCGGAGAGGGTGCGGACGATGTTGGACTGCTTCTGGCCGACGGCGACGTAGATCGAGTAGACGGGGCGGAAATTTTTGTCACCCGAGGCGAGACCGACCTTGTTGATGCGAGCCTGGTTGATGATCGTGTCGATGCAGATGGTGGTCTTCCCCGTGCCACGGTCACCAATGATGAGTTCGCGCTGGCCGCGGCCGATCGGGATCATGGAGTCGATCGCCATGATGCCCGTGAAGAGCGGCTGGGATACGGATTTGCGGACGATGATGCCGGGGGCGATCTTCTCCACGGGATAGGTTTCCTTGGAGTCGATCGGTCCCTTGCCATCCACGGGGCGGCCGAGAGCGTCAACGACGCGGCCGAGAAGGGCTTTGCCGACAGGGATGGAAAGAAGTTTTCCGGTGGTGGAGACTTCGTCGCCCTGCTTGAGCTGGGAAACGTCGCCGAGGATGACGCATCCGACCTCGTCTTCCTCAAGATTGAGCGCGATGCCGATGACGCCGCCGGGGAACGAGACCATCTCGTTGTACATGACGTCGGAGAGGCCCTCGATCTTGGCCACGCCGTCGGCGATGGTGCGGATGACACCGGTGTTCTTGCGAATCGCTTTGGTCGATAGCTTGGCGATCTGTTGTTCGATTTGTTCGATGACGTTACTCATGGCGGGCGGGGCGGATGGAAAGTGGGAGTGGAAATTACGAGGATATTAAACTAAACGGAGAGGGAGGCGAGCTGGCCTGCGACGGAAGATTCGTAGATGTCGGAGCCGACGCGGACGCGAAGACCGGCGAGCAGTTTGGGGTTGGGCTTGGCCGAGGCGGTGATGATGCGGGCGTAGCGTTTGCTCATGGCGGCTTCGATCTGCCTGAGCGTGGCATCACCGACCGGGCCGGCATGCTCCACCTCGGCGCGGGACTTGGCGAGCTCGAGGGCAATGCGGTGATGATAGACCTTGAGCAGGGCGACGGGGCGGCGGGGCGAATGTTTTTCGATCCAGCCGAGAACGCCGGTCACCTGCTCGGGTGAAACCACGCCGTTGACGAGACTCAGCTTGAAGAGCTGTTTCGCGAGGAGCTTGGTGGATTTGTCGGCGGCCATCGATGAGTGAAAAGTGTGAGGGAAGGCGAAAGGAAAATCCTTTCAGCAGATCAAAGCGTGGAGAGTTCCTTGGTCGCGGCGTCGTTGAAGGCGGCCCGATCGGCGTCGGAGAGTTTCTTGGCGAGGACCTGCTCGGTGGTCTTGACGACGAGGCGGGCGATTTCTCCGCGAGCTTCATTGAGCATTTTCTTGTGCTCGAGCTCGATGGACTGCTGGGCCTTGGCGAGCATGTCTGCGGAACGCTGGATGGCCTCGGCCTGCTGCTTGTCGCCAAATTCCTTGGCGGACTTCCGGGCTTCATCGATGGCTTTCTGGGCTTCGTGCTGAGCAGACTTGATGATGGCGGCGCTCTCTTGGGCGGCGGCCGCAAGACGGGCCTGGGTTTCCTCCGCGTGCTTCAGGCCGTCGGAAATCTTCTGATTGCGCACTTCCATCGTGGCGATGGTGGGCTTGATGCCGAATTTGAGGAGGACGCCAAAGAGGATCAGGAAGCTGATGACCTGCATGATCACGTATTTCGGTTCGAGACCGAATTGGTGGACGATGCCGGATTCTTCAGCGGCTTCCGTGACAGCGAGGAGGGTGGGCAACATGGCGGGAAAGGGACCGACAGCGCAGCGAGAAAATCCCTGCGCTGTCGGTTAATTGATTACGAGTTAGCCTTGGCGAGGAACAGCGCGAGAATGCCGAGACCTTCGGCAAGCGCCATACCGATGATGGCTTGGACGAGGATCTTGCCGGAAGCGCCAGGATTGCGGCCGACAGCTTCAGCCGCTTTTTGACCGATCATACCGACGCCGATGGCGGCACCGAGAAGACCGAAAGCGCTGCCGATGTTACCGGTGATTTCAGCGATGAGGAGGGACATAGTAGTGGATATTTTTGTTGGTTGCAGTTGCCGCCGTGCGCACGCGAAGCACGCTCCCGACGGTAAAGTAATCAGTGGTGTGCATCGGCGTGGCCCTCGGCGTGGTCGTGATCGTCGCCATGATTGCAAATCAGTCCGATGTATACGGCACTAAGCAGAGTGAAAACTGTTGCCTGGATGAGGCCGACAAGCAGCTCCATGAAATAGAAAATAAAGAAAAAGCCGGTACCGTGGAGCAGATTTTCGCCGCCGAAAACATTGCCGAAAAGACGGACCGAAAGCGTGAATGGACGGATCGCGATCGAGAACACCTCAATGCAGCCGACAATCACGAACACCAGAGAGAGAAAGGGGTAGAGCCAGCCAGGTGTCTCGGCCTTGTCCGCCTTGTTACCGAAGAGATCCCAGAGGATGATCTTAGGACCGGCGTACTTGAAGATGATGATCAAGTATGCGCCAAAGGAAACCAAGGCGAGCGCGATGGTGCTGTTGAAGTCAGCGGTAAACGGACGAATCCACGGACTAGTCAGGTGGAAATGGCCATCAACCTCATGACCCCAACCAATGGTGCCAACGCCAGGAAGCAGGCCCATCCAATTTTGGATCAGGATAAATATGAAAAAAGTAACGAGCAGGGGAAAAGTCGCAGGGAAGGCTTTCTTGCCGACGATGGGTTCGAACAAATCCCGCAATCCTTCGAGCAAAGATTCAAAAACCGACTGGGATTTCGTCGGCAGAAGCTTCGGGCTGCGTACAATCCACAGGATCAGACCAATCAGCAGGGCCGAGACCACCCAGCCGGTTGCCATACTGTTGGTGATCGCCCAGCCGCCGCCAAAATCCACCAGCTTGGCCGCAGCCGGAGCAACACCCTCTTCTTCACCGGCATGCGCCAAGGTCGCAAAGCCGAGGGCGGAAAGCAGGCCAATAAATTTGATTAAAGACAGCATGTGTGCGGCGGGTCGCCGATTGATAAAGGGCCATCTAGGTAGGTTTTTGCGAGGCGATGCGTCAACCCCTGAAATCAAAAAACCGACTGTCAGCGCCGTAATTAGCAGCCCAAGCGAAATCGCGCGGTCCTGCTTATTAATATCCCCCAGCCGAAGTCTTGCCTTAAGGAGTTGGATGGACCATTCGTAAACCATGTCCTCGTCCACCCGTGAAATCTTCGATCGTACGCCCCAGCCGCGTTATCCCAATGGGGAACGGAAGTTGGCGCGCGATCCTTTTATGCAGGTGACGTGGGTCTTGTTGGGGGTGGCAGCCCTGGGGCAACTAGTTCTATTGGCCTGGCTGGATGTGATGTCCTGACCAGGACCAGGGAATGGTATTCGGGGGCGCGGGCCTGGAAGACTGTTGCCAGTTCCAGCGGCCAGGGCGTGACCAGATCGCGTTGCCAAGTTTTCAAGTCCGCTACAATCGCTTCGACCTCGGTGAAATAATTGAGATGGTCCGTGCGGAAATAAAATCGCGTCCCCTCTCGCGCACGGCCCGCGATGGCTTCGAAGAACTCGGCCTTCAACAAGCGGTTCTTGTTGTGCCGGGCCTTGGGCCACGGATCGGGAAACAGGACCCAGATTTCCGCAAAGGTGATGCCCGGTGACAGGGAAAGCAGAAACTCACGGGCTTCGGCGCGAAGGAAATGGCAGTTGCCCAGCCGGGCCCGGTCACGCTTACGGCCACTGCGCTCCAAACGGTCGAGAATGAGGTCGATTCCGATGCAAAATTTATCCGGGAAAAGTTCCGCATAACGAACGAGAAAATGCCCGTGTCCGCAGCCGATCTCCCACACGATGGTCCGTGCCTGCGGAAGCAGGGCAGCCAGCTCCGCGCGCAGGGCGGTGCGACGCTCGGCGATGGTGACTAGGAATTCCGGTTTATAGCCCACGCAGATTTCTGGGGCGGGCGGCGCGGACCGTGCAAGCCCGAAGCATCGGTTATTCCGTGAATAAGACCGGTTGCGACAGCTCGGCGGAAAGGCTGCGCGGCAGGTGCATGATGATCGAAGTCCCCTGCCCTTGTTCGCTTTCGGCCCACACCCGTCCGCCGTGCAATTGGACAATGTGTTTCACGATGCTGAGGCCAAGCCCCGTGCCACCGGTCTCGCGGGAACGGCCTTTGTCGACGCGATAAAAACGCTCGAAAATATGCGGCAGGTCCTCGGCGGGAATTCCCGGGCCGTTGTCCCGTACCGCAATCTCGATTTCACCGGTTGGCAGAACATGGGCATGCAGCCCGATACCCGAGCCCTTCGGGGTATATTTGAGCGCATTGTCGATCAGGTTGCTGAATACTTGGGAAAGTTTGACCGGATCCGCGTTCAATATTCCGATGCCGGGAGAAGCATCCACCGTGATCTTGTGCCCTTCGGCGTTCGGGCGCCGCCGATATTCGTCTCCAAGGGCTTCGAGCAGCGGCGCGAGCTCAATGGGTTCGAAGTTCACTCCCGGCGTGGCCGATTCGAGACGGGAGAGCGTGAGCAGATCCTGGATGATGTCGTTGAGCCGTTCGCTGTGACGCTGGATCGTCTTGAGAAACCGGTCGCGTTCCTCGGGTGTCATCGTCTGGTGACCATCGACGATCGTCTCGACGTAACCTTTGATGATGCTGAGCGGAGTGCGGAGCTCGTGTGAGGCATTGGCCACAAAATCGCGGCGCAGACGCTCCAGTTTCCGCTGCTGCGTCATGTCATGGATCACGAAGAGGGCCCACTGGGATTTCCCATCGGGTGAAGGGATGGGGGCGCCGGATACCTCGATGCACAGGGTCCTTTGTCCCTCGGTGATTTCGAATTCCTGGCGGGGGATCACCAGTCCGCCGCGGGTGTTCTTCACATATTCAAGAAAGGCGGCGCTGCGAATGATGAGCTCCAGGCGGAGATTCACGAGATCGCGCGCGCTCGGAAAAATATCGCGCAGCGCCCGGTTCGCCAGATGGATGTAGTTCACTTCATCAACGATGAGGACCGCCTCGCGGAGATTGCCCAGCGTCGCTTCAAGCTGGGCGAGCTTGTCGGTGCTTTGCTGCGCGAGACGGTTGTTTTCCGTGATAAGAGTGTTGATGGACTCGATCAGCGGCTGCCAGGCCGGAAGCACTTCCGATGCGCCTTCGCTCCGCAAGTGCACCTGACCGGCTTTGATTGCCTCGTGCAGCGTCGATAAACGCTTGTTTTGTTTCCAAATCAGACGGAGAGAGAACAGCAGAGCGACGGATAGAATGACTAGGCAGGCGAACATTAGGCGGGGACTTTCTTGTCCGCGATTCTGTATCCTACTCCGCGGATGGTTTCAATCCAACCCGCTTCATCCCCAAGTTTCTCGCGCAGCCTTCGGACATGGGTATCGACGGTGCGGGTCTCGATCTCGGTGGAATAATTCCAAACGTTGAGCAAAAGATGTTCGCGAGTCTGAACGCGACCCTGGCGTTCCATGAGAAGGTGCAGCAGCTTAAACTCCGTGGCCGTAAGGTCGATGGCCTGCCCGCCGACCGCAACCCGGTGCGTTTCACTGTCCAAGGAGATGTCGCCAATTTGCAGTTTGGCCGCTGTGGGCAGAAGAGGGGCCGATACTCGGCGCAGAATGGATTCCACGCGAAGGATCAACTCTTTTGGGCTGAAAGGTTTGGACAGATAATCATCTGCACCTGATTCAAGTCCTTCGATGCGATCCTGTGGTTCAGCTTTGGCGGTAAGAAAAATGATGGGAATGCGGGATAGCTTGTTGTCATTGCGCAGAATTCGACAGATCTGGATGCCACTCAAATGCGGCATCATTATGTCTAATATAATGAGGTCGGGATGATAATTCCGTGCTTTTGAGATGCTGGCAGTGGCATCATTCAAAGTCTCCACATGGAATCCTTTGGCCTTGAGGTTATAGGCTACCAGTTCGGTGACATCAGGCTCGTCATCCACGACCAATATTTTCTTCTTTTCCATCAGACTGCGAGTATGGGAGAAAGCGTTGCAGGCGTGCCAGTGGATTTAATTGGTGTCACCGGATTGTTACACGAACTTTTCTTGGTGCAGAAAAATAATAACGGGACGGACAAGTCATCATTCGCCAGAAATTGATTTCTGCCGGGAGCGAACCAGCACCAGGAGAATGCTGATGTCAGCCGGATTCACACCGCTGATGCGACTGGCCTGGCCAAGAGTGTAGGGGCGAAATTGCTGGAGTTTAAGCGCACTTTCACGCCGGAGTCCGGGCACCGTCATATAGTCGATGGACTCAGGCAGGCGGATGGCTTCTGCTTCCTTGAGCTTTTCAATCAAACGCAATTCGCGCGTCAGATAACCGCGATAGGTGACGCGGTAGAGCACCTCGTCACGTACTTCTTTGGATTCATCAAGGAACTCCGCCGGCAGGACAGCTTGGCCTTTGTCGCGCCGGACCACATCTCCCAAAAGTCCGGTTGGGATACGAAGCTTCTCAAAATTTTCCATCCAGTGATTGATCTTGGCTAATTTTGATTTAATTTTCCTTAAACGATTACATGATAATAATTTATGAAACATTGAATGTTCTAACATCCTCAATTCTGCGCTGCCGTGATTAAACAATAATCGATATTCCGCCCGGCTCGTAAACATACGATAAGGCTCGGTCGTTCCCTTGGTCACTAGGTCATCTATTAACACTCCGATGTATCCTTCATGGCGTTTAATAATCAGCGGGCCTTCTCCCCTCGCCTTCAGCACAGCATTTATCCCCGCGATCAAACCCTGAGCCGCCGCTTCCTCGTAACCAGAAGTTCCATTGATCTGGCCTGCAAAAAAGAGATTTTCCACTTTGCGCGATTCGAGTGAAGGAAACAATTGCGTGGGCTGAGCGTAGTCGTATTCGACTGCATAAGCCGGCCGCAATAAAACAGCATTTCCCAAGCCCGGAATACTGTGTACCAAGCGGACCTGAATATCGAATGGCAGGCTCGTTGAGAGGCCATTGATATAATACTCGTTCGTGCTGCGACCTTCGGGTTCAAGGTAAAGCATGTGCTGAGGTTTATCTGCGAAGCGAACGAATTTATCCTCAATACTGGGACAATAGCGTGGGCCCACTCCAACAATTTCTCCCGAGTACATGGCTGACAAATGCAGATTATCCCGGACAATTTGCGCAGATTCTTTGGTGGTGTGCGTCATCCAACACGAAACTCGCTGACTCCCTGGCTTCCAGCCAAGTCTAGTTTCACCTGTCTGTTCCACATGGAACAAATCTTCCTCGTCGCGAGTGTCATGAAACGCAAATAAAGTCGGCTCGGGATCACTGCGTTGCTCAGGAAGATTCGTGAAATCAATACTGCGTCCAAGGATGCGCGGAGGGGTGCCCGTTTTTAGCCGATGCAATTCGATTCCAGCTTCGATGAGACTGCCCGATAAAGTCTTCGCACTAAAATCTCCGAGCCGGCCACCCTCATTTTTATTTTGCCCGACATGCATTAGCCCGCGCAAAAAGGTCCCGGTGGTAATAATCACGGTTTGCCCCAGAAATTCTATATCCAGATTTGTCCGACACCCGATGACTCTGCCATTCTCAAAAATAAGCCCGATGACCGTGGCTTGAAAAATTTGGAGGTTTCTCTGCAGTTCCAAAGTATGTTTCAGTCGGAATTGGTATGCTTTCTTGTCACATTGGATGCGCGGAGACTGGACCGCCGGGCCCTTAGATTCGTTCAGCAAGCGAAACTGAATTCCTGTAACGTCAGCGTTGATCGCCATCTCGCCACCGAGGGCATCAATCTCCCGCACGATTTGTCCTTTGGCTTGGCCGCCTATCGCAGGGTTGCAGCTCATTTGGGCAATCGTATCGATATTGCCGGTAAGCAGGAGGGTAGAGGCACCCATCCGTGCCGCAGCCAAACATGCCTCAACCCCGGCATGCCCAGCCCCGCACACGATCACATCGAATGGTTTGGTATTAAAAATCACACAAATTAAATATAATCATCAAAATAATTATTTTGATGTGTTGTCATTTTCCTATGCAAAAAGCGGCGAAAAGGGAATCGAGCATCCGCTCATTATCAATCTTACCGGCAATCTCCCCGAATGAACTTAAGGCCATGCGTAAATCACTCGATACCAATTCTGTAGGTGCATTATCCTTAAGCTTTTCTCGCGCGTAGATCAGACATTGTGCCGCTTGTTCCAAAGCCTGCGCATGACGGGCATTGATCGCGATCACCTCGTCGCCGATATCCGAACGAAACGAATCCGCGAGTTTGACGATCAATTCTTGGAGAGCATCGAGTCCGGTGCCGGCAAGTGACGATACAGAGACGGATGGAAAATCATAGGGCAGGGGACTATGGCTGTTAACTGGCAAATCGATTTTGTTATAAACCGCGATCGTCTTGCTTGGTGTCATTACAGCTACGGCTGCTGCCGGCAACACCGGCAACGGCCTGGCAGAATCAATCACCCAGAGGAAAAGATCGGCTTCGGCGGCTTGCTCCAAGGTCTTGTCGATTCCGCGTTTTTCAATCGCGCTCGGGTTTAGATTAAAGCCTGCCGTATCGATCAAGCGCAGCGCATGAGAACCGATGTTGATCCGCTCCTCCAAATAATCGCGGGTCGTGCCCGGCTCGGGACTGACCAAAGCCCGCTCACGGCCAATGAGACGGTTGAGCAAACTGCTTTTGCCGGCATTGGGCTCGCCCAGAATGACCGTCTTAATTCCATCCCGCAGCAAAGCGCCATAGTGACTCGTGGCCATCAGTTGCCTCGTGCCGACAAGCAATTTTCCCAGATCCTGAACCAGCAGGTCTGCATTCTCCCTCGGCAAGTCTTCCTCCGGGAAATCGATGTAGGCTTCGATCTGGGCCAAAACATTCAACAATGTGCCGATAAGCTCGTTCATCCGGCGGCCCAAGGAGCCACGCAACTGCTGATTGGCCGCGAGCAAAGCGCGCTCACTCCTCGCCTGGATAAGATCCATCACCGCTTCAGCCTGACTCAAATCCATCCGACCGTTCAAAAACGCCCGCTGAGTAAACTCTCCGGGCTCTGCGCTGCGGCAACCACGCGCAAACAAATCTTCGAGTATTTTCTGTGCGATGTAGGGATTTCCGTGACTGGAGATTTCCAGCGTGTCTTGCCCGGTGTAAGAATTGGGCGCGGCAAACCAGGTGAACAACACATCGTCGATCAGCGCTCCGTGCCGGTCGTGATAATCCGCATGCTGGGCCAAGCGGGGAGGGGGCGTTACCCTGAAAACTGTCCGTATCAGCTCCGGAACCATCGGGCCGCTCGCCCGCACCACAGCAATGGCCGAAACCCCCACGGGCGTGGCGAGAGCGGCAATACAATCTGTGCTGGGCGACATCTCTCCATGCATACCGAGCTGCAGTCGCGTGGCAAAAAGTAAATGCCCGGCTTTTGGGCCGGGCATGGATTTTTCGCGCGCCCAACGTGCGGCAGCTATGGCGTGAAGCGATTAATTGTCGCTTTCGGCGGTGACAGATTCGCCCCCTTTGACGCTTACCTTCTCCAGAATCGCCGCCTTCACTTTGGCGGCGAGGGCCGGATTGTCCTTGATGGCCTGTTTCGCCGCTTCCCGGCCCTGGCCGACCAGCTCGCTATTGAACGCGATCCACGCGCCCTTTTTCTCGAGCACCTTGTGGTCGACGCCAAGATCGATGAGCGAGCCGCTGGCCGAGATGCCTTCGTCATACATGATGTCGAATTCCACTTCGGTAAACGGCGGGGCAACCTTGTTTTTCACGGCCTTCAGCTTGGTCCGGTTGCCAATGATTTTTCCATCCGGGGTCTTGAGCTGGTCTTTGCGGCGGATGTCGAGGCGGATGGAGGAGAAAAACTTCAGGGCCCGGCCACCTGAGGTGGTCTCGGGACTGCCAAACATGACGCCGATCTTTTCCCGGATCTGGTTGGTGAAAATGCACACGCAGTTCGTCTTGCTGACCACTGCGGTGAGCCGGCGCATGGCCTGTGACATCAAGCGGGCCTGACTTCCCATGGTCATGTCGCCCATCTGCCCGTCGAGTTCCGCCTTCGTGATCAAAGCCGCCACGGAATCAAGAATGATGACGTCGATGCTGTTCGAGCGGATCAATGTCTCCATGATGTTCAGCGCGTCTTCGCCGCTATCCGGCTGCGAAACGAGCAGATCGTCGAGACTGACGCCGACCACGCGGGCGTATTTCGGATCAAGCGCATGCTCGACGTCGATGAATGCCGCGAGCCCGCCCTGCCGCTGCGCTTCCGCGATCACACTCAGGCAAAACGTGGTCTTGCCCGACGACTCCGGGCCGTAGATTTCGATGATGCGGCCGCGCGGCAATCCACCCACGCCCAGCATCAGGTCAATCGCCAGCGAGCCGGTGGAAAGCGTCTCGACCTTCATCTTGGTATTGCTGCCGAGGCGCATGATCGAGCCTTCGCCGAATTGCTTGGTGATGGCGGAGAGCGCGAGATCGATGTTTTTTTCACGCGCGAGTGAGACGGATTTTTCGGCGGGAGCGACGCGAGCATCAGACTTGTTTTTTTCAACTTTGGACATGGGAATCGTGTGTGAGGCAGGGTTAGAAGGACATCCTAGCGGATGACGATGACAACAGTATGTCAGGAGCCTTTCTTTGGCCGGTTCGTCCGGCAAGCGCGGAGTGGCCAAAAAATCGCCTTAATTCAGGCAAGCCGCCGCTCAACCGCCACTGAAAATTTCATCCGGCAACGGGCGTATTTCGGTTGAACCCGAAAGCGAAGAAAACCGCCAGACCCAGACAGAGCAGGCTCAGCGCGTAGTTCCACTTCAGCTTTTCCCCAAGGACAAGCCACGCAAAGACCACAAACACCACCAGCGTGATAACTTCCTGGATGATCTTGAGGTCGTAGCCGGTGAATTTGCCATACCCCAGCCGGTTGGCCGGCACCATCAGGCAATACTCGAAAAATGCGATGCCCCATGAGAGCAGCACGGTCGTCCAAAGCGGTTTGTCGTGAAAATATTTCAGATGCCCGTACCAGGCGAAGGTCATGAACAGGTTCGACGCGCAAAGGAGCAGGATGGTGGCCATGCGCAGATCATGCGCACGGCCTCGTCTGCCGCTAGCCGAAAATACACGCCACCAAGATGCCGGAATACGACCCGAACGGAAATCTTCTGACCCGCACCGGCGGCGGCGCCACCTGGACCATGAAATGGGCCGGCTTCGACAAACCCCGCTGGATGGCCAAGACCACCGGCAGCACCACTGTCGGCAGTGAGTTCCACTACAACGCCGCGCGCTCGCGCGTGATGCAGCTTGAGTTCAACGCCATGGACGGCACCGGCCCCACCCAGTACAACCGCAAGCGGATCTACGCCCTCGGTTCCACGCTGGAATTGAACTACACCACCACCGCGCCCGCGCTCAATCCGAACTGGGATCTGAAGATAGTCCGCATCTACGTGCCCGGCCCCGACGGCATCATCGGCGCGCGTGAGTTCGATGTCGCCAGCGGCGCCACCGGCACCGAGAAAGCCCTCGTCTACCACTACGACCACCTCGGCTCCATCACCGCCACCACCCTGCATGGCACCGGTGTGATCGCCACGGATGGCGTCGGCAAGCCCGGCAAGTTTAGCGAAGATGCCTGGGGCCAGCGCCGCGATCCCATCAGTTGGAACGGAGCGCCCACCACCACCGACGACGGCGGTGCGGATTCAGTCACGCCCCGCGGCTTCACTGGCCACGAAATGCTCGACGACCTTGGCCTCGTCCACATGAACGGCAGAATCTATGATCCGTTGCTCGGCAGGTTCCTGTCGGCGGACGTTACCGTTCAGGCTCCCGGTAATCTTCAGAGTTTTAACCGGTATAGCTACGTGATGAATAATCCGCTCACGTTGGTTGATCCGAGCGGATATGAATGGGAATGGTGGAAAAAGTTAAAGAATTGGGTCTCGGGTGGTACTAACAACGAGCAACAACTGACGAACAATGCCCCAAAACCTAAAAAGCAAGACGAGATAGAACCGGGCGTAACTGTTCTAAAACCGTTTGTTGTCACGGCCAAACGAGACAAACCAGATGCTGCACTAACCGCGGGCGTTGTTGCCACTGAGACTGGGCGGCGAATCGGGTACAAAATTTGGCGAAAAGCGGCGACTGAGACTCTGAAGAGAAATGTTACAAGGGGTGGGTTGCTTATCGCTGACGTAGTTAGCTTACCGGTCGCGATTATCGGCGGAATGTTAATTCCGAACAATTCTGGTGACGGCTCAGGCGATTACATATCCGAAACCAATCCAGCACATTTGATTCCAGAAGGTGCGGATCCTGAACTGGTGAGCGACTATTACGCCGCGCTAAACTCGGGCAATCTTGATTTGGCTCGAGACATACTAGCAGAAATCTGGGAAACTCGTGGGGGGAGAACACCTGAAGAGAACCGGAAAGCTCGAGCTGTATGGAAAAACAACAAAGAGGAAGGAAGACGAGCATGGGAGAAAAGGACTGGACAAAAATGGCCAACTGATGCCAATGGTAAACTATGGCCGGCAGAACACACCCCTTCGCTAAAAAGTGGCGGCGATCCAATGATCGTTTATCCGCGAGATCCAGGTGCGCCTGATCCACATAATATTCCTGGTGAAGATGGACTCACAGACTATCAACGATGGGGAGCACTAGGCCCACCTGCTCGCCAAGCGAAAACGGGGAACTAGAATGTTTGAATGGCTTGAAGAAGAATTATCGACAATTAAGACACCTCGATTCCATGTGGTGGAACGTCCGGCTGACCAGAAGCTGCGCGAAGCAGTGGCTCAGTCTGACCTCTCGCTTCCTTCATCATATAAGGAATTCGTCCTGAAGTTTGGAAATGCGAAATTGTATCGCAGGCATCACAACGACAGCTACCAAATTGGTGTATTTGCTGGGCCTAGAGAGGTAATCCTGAATGACAAAACGCGCATATACCAAGTGGGCTATCATGACGACGCGAACGTTTATGTGAAACCGCAATCTGACTCCATCGGATTTCCTGTTTTTGAGTTGGGCTCAGATTTTGAACGGAAGGTAGCTGACGACTTTGAGGCATGGTTAACAGAGAGCTGTGCAAATGCCCGGCGAACATATGGAAGGCGAAAATGGGCGGAAATTATAAACGGACCGGCGCCATTCACGGCGGAAGAGCAAAGTATATCTATGGCAAGACGTGCTATTCAATGGCGAGTGTTAGGGGTCGACGCGATCGGCAATCATATCTTTGAGGTCTCAAATGAAAGCGGACGTACTCTTCCGGTTCTCACAGTGGGAATACGGTCCAAAGATCGTCGACTAAATGGAGCGGTTCTTTTGAAGGTTCGACACATAGGCCCCGGACAAACTGGAATCGTACATGCTAGCTGTTATAAGGGACTTGTATCTCCGGGCGAGATCGAAGCATATGCATTACCAGAGCCTCAACCAGAGGATCGTGAACAGTACGCGGAATTTGGAGCAGGTGAATGAAAAACGGGTAAAGTCTAAACGTGAGCAATTCGCACGCTCTTCAATCGCCAAGCGGCACGCTGCGCGCCAGCGGAGCCGTCACGCATCCTGCATCCTCCTCCGCTTCGCTCCGTCCGGTGACATCCAGCCCCACCGGCTGAGGCGCTTGGGCCGCGAAGGATCGCGGCCCGGTCCGCTCGTTGGCACTCGCTTTCGCGTCCGGCGTAGCGAGCCCGGTGGGGACCCCGCTCCGTCCTTGGGCTCCCACGACGACCTCAGCCGCCGCCGATGACGGCAGCGGGTCGGTGTCGTGCTCCGCTACGCTCCGGCCCTCGGTTACGCTCCCGCTGGTCACTTCAGAGGGGCCGCACGGCCCCTCACTCTGCGACACCGCGGGCTCGCCCCGAGGTGTCGGGGCGACCCATCCCCCGCGGATACAATCACGCGGGCCGCTGCGCTTCACTCCTGCGTCGTGCGCTCCGCTCGTGCCGGCACGCACGCCGCCGGTTGCGCTCCGCTCTGGCGGCTTCGCTCCACCAGCGCCGACCGTGACGGCCTTGCGCGCTCCGCTAAAATCCGCGCGCCCTACGCCTCGCGTTCTCCGCTGCGCTGCGATCACGAGCCGCCGCTCACTTCGTTCGCCGTTGCGCTCGCCTAACCCGAGCGCGCAGCAAACGAGCAGACCGAACCGGCCCACCGGCGAGCGGCTGAAATTATCCCACCACGAACCGATGACTTGGGCTGCTGCGTTCATGGACTCAGGACGACCGCACCGAACGCTTGGCACAACGGCCAGCGTCTACCGAAATCACGGTAGCCCGCCTACCGTGATTGGTGTAGGTCAATTCGTCCCGCGTCGCCCTGATTTTTCGTTCATTTTTCAGCTTCGATTAGTCGGGTTGGTTGGCGTGGGTCGTCCGCGCTTTTTTCTTACAGACGCAATACCCTCCCGACTTCGTGAGGTTCGCCGAGCAGCCAAAAATCAGCCCGAAACGCGGGCCATGTCGCAGCTCCCTTTTTTCGATAGACGCAAGGCCCTAACGAGTTCGTGGGGTTCAGAAACGCGCTAAAAAATGCGATCAATTCGGCGCACGCTCAACGCACTTGCTGCGCCCGTTTTTGCAACGCCCGGAGGCGTTGCTTTTTGGTGAGACACCTTACTCCTTGCGGCTTTCGCAACGCTGCCGACGCACCAGATTTTCCGCGCCGTGTTTGAACGACTTGCCAAAGGACAAAGTCCTTAGGGTATTGCGTCTATCACCACACCACTTGCGCAAGTGCATCGAAAACTAACCCGACTGATCGAAGCTGAGGACGACAGAAAGACGAAGGCGGGGCATTTACGCCTACACCTTTTACGGTAGGCGACCTACCGCAATTACGGCAGGGGCGCGCTATTGTTGAAGCGCGTCGGTGGCGCAAAGATTCAGCCATGCAACCGACGACCGCGCACAACTTGCTGACCAATCCTATCCGTTCAACGGCGGCCTCGCGCTGCTTTACCGACACTCGCTTTCAGGCTTTTGAGAATTGCGCGTTGCTGATGGGCGGGCAGTCCTCCGATAAGGTCAAGCGCCTGCTTGGCCTTCCGGTCGGGGGATTGCTTATGACCGAGCAGCTTGTCCGTCGTGACCCCCAAGAGTTCTGCAAGTTTCGTCAGTTGGGTGGCCGGTATGCTTGCCGCATCCCTTTCCCAATAGGTCATCACACGCTGCGACACACCCAAAGCGGAGGCCACTTGTCTTTGCGTGAGCCCAGCAGCCTGCCGGGCTTGGACAATATTTTCTCCAAGTGCAGGACGGTGGCGGGAGGTTGGGCGGCCCATGGGCATCTCGTGACCGTAGTGGTCGCGGAGGATAAATAAAGAACTTGCTGACATAAACAATAATCGTATATGTCTATGATTATGCCGACCCAATCCTCCATTGCCTTGCCTGAAGGCGGGGCCAATGACGCAGCCTTGCTTGGCTGGGTGGCGGATTTCTACCAACAGGCATTCGCGACCGACCCGTCGGCTCGGCAATTCCTCTCCTCGTGTGGGCTGGAAAGTCCGGAGGCAGTCACTGCCCACCGGCTGGGCTTCGCCAACCGCACGCTCGGCACCTGTCTGATGGCCAACCCTGAAGGGAAAACGCTCAGGATGCGCTTGCAAGCGCTCGGCGTGCTGCGCCAGACGACGGGACACGAACATCTCAACGGCTGCCTTGTCTTCCCGTTGACCGACGTAGCGGGTCAAGTCGTGCAGCTTTGCGGCTACCGGCTCGCGCAATCCACCGTACCAGCCTCCCTGTTCCTACCGGGAACGGATCGCGGCCTCTGGAATGCCTCAGGACTGTCGGTCGGAGGCGACTGGCTCATCTGCTCCGACCTCCTCGATGCGTTGACCCTCTGGTGCCACGGGCACCGGCAAACGACCGTCGTCACCGGCTCCGAACTAAACGCCGATATGCGCGGACTGCTGGCCGACAAGAAGCCCACTCACGTCACTTTCATTCACGGCCTCGACGCATCGGAAGCGGCCCGCGTCGAAACGGTGAGCAAGGATCTCGTTGCCTGCGGTGTTGCCGTCAGTCGTGCGAGCCTTCCATCAGGCCAGACTTTGCACGATTTTATTCGACTGGCACCCGATGCTGTCGCCGCCCTCAATGACTTGCTTGTCCAAGCAGTGCCACCAAAGAACCGCAAATTCGCCGCCGTTCCTCCTGCTCCGTCACGAATCATTCTGTCCCCGCTGGAATTGTCCGTGGTCAAGCACAGCCCCGAGGAAACACTTCTCGCCATCGAGGACCGCACCTATCGCGTGCGCGGTCTGGCCAAAAATACCGGCTATGAAGCGTTGAAAGTATCGCTGCGGGTCGCGTGCGGGAATGCGTGGCACCTGGACACGTTCGACCTTGCGCAGGCGAAGCAACGGGCCGCCTTCGTCGCTGCGGCAGCCGATGAAACCGGCCTCCGTCCCGATGCACTCAAGCGCGACGTGGGCCGTGTCCTGCTCAAGCTGGAGGAATTGCACGAGGCACAGTTGCTCGCCCAAGTTTCGCTCAAGGACGCCGTCCCAGCGATGACCGCCGAGGAACGCGAGGCGGCACTCCGTCTCCTCAAATTTCCTGATCTCTGGGAACTGATCGCCGAACACGCTACCATTTGCGGCATCGCCGGAGAAAAGACCAACGTGCTGGCCGGTTATCTCGGTGCGGTCTCCCGTCTGCTTGATCGTCCGCTCGCGATTGTCGTTCAATCCTCGTCCGCTGCCGGCAAGACGACGTTGATGGACGCCATCCTTGCTTTCGTCCCGCCCGAAGCCCGCAACAAATATTCGGCGCTGACGGGCCAGTCCTTGTTTTATCTGGGCCGGGCCAACCTCAAAAACAAGATTCTCGCCATCGCGGAACAGGAGGGAGCCGACAAAGCCAGCTATGCTTTAAAACTCCTTCAGTCCGAGGGCGAACTTCGTTTGGCCGCGACCGGGAAAGACGAACATTCTGGGCGCACCGAAACGCAGGAATACGTCGTGCAAGGTCCGGTCATGATCTTTCTGACGACCACGGCCCCGAGTTTGGACGAAGAACTTCAGAACCGCTGCATCGTTCTTACGGTGGACGAATCCCGTGAGCAAACCGAGCGCATCCACGCTTTGCAGCGCGAGGCACGCACCGAGGCGGGGCTTGCCCGCAAGGTGCGTCGGGCCGAACTGCTCGCCCTGCACCGCAACGCGCAGCGACTCTTGCAGCCGTTGCCGGTCTTCAATCCATTCGCCGACCGGTTGCGCTTCCTGTCCGATCAACTCCGCACCCGTCGCGACCATGAAAAATATCTGCTCCTCATCGATACGCTCGCCGTGCTTTTCCAGCACCAGCGCGAGCGGAAGATCGTGGCGGGCCGCGAATGCATCGTGGCGAGTATCGACGACATCGCCCGCGCCAATACTCTCGCACATGAAATCCTCGGTCGCGGTCTGGAGGATCTACCTCCGCAAGCCCGGCGGCTGCTCGGGCTCATTCAGCAGATGAAGCAGGAGAAGGGTTGTGCCCAATGGCGGCGGCGGGATTTGCGGGCCTTCACCGGCTGGAGCGACACCGCCTTGAAAGTGCATCTCGGCCGCTTGGTCGAATTGGAATACGTCCTGCCACGGCGTGACACCAAGCACACCCAGAGCCTCACCTATGAATTGCTCTTTGACGGTGACACTGCGACCGGACGCCCGCACCTTTCAGGCCTCCTCGATGTCGAAGAGCTGAGGCAATCGACTACGATGGAAAACCGGTCAGCCCAAAATGGGCACCGGTCAGGGCAAAACACCGACCGGTCAGGGTCTGGTCAGCCCCCGGTCAGCCCGTGGTCAGGGTCGGCAAATTGACGTTTTCTCCTCTGAAACAGCCCAACCAACCGCTGAAATCCGATAAACAGAGCCACCCCCCTCTCAACTTTCAAAACGTAACGTAACTCCCATGACTCCCGAAGCCCTCACCTTGGAAACCGCCATTGCCCGGCATCTCGTGCAATTGAAGGTCGGCGGTTACTCGGTTGCCACCATCGACACGCGGGCTTGGACGCTGGGCTTGTTCCGCCGGTGGGCTGGGGAACGCGGACTCCTCCTCCTCGCGGAAGTGACGCCGGATGTGATTGCCCGCTATCAACGGCAACTCAGCCAGCACCGCAAAGAGGACGGGCAGCCGCTGACCTCGCGCACCCAGCGCACGCGCCTTGCCTCGTTGCGCATGTTCGGACGCTGGGTTTTTAAGGAGAAACTTCTCGCCGAGGACCCGGTTGCCGCGTTGGTCATGCCTCGCGTCGGTCAGTCCTTGCCGAAAGCTTGGCTGACCGCTGCGCAAGCCGAGACCGTTCTTGCGCTCCCGAAAATGGAGGGCAGCCGCCGTCCGGCTCCGGGGTTGAGAGACCGAGCCATCTTGGAAACGCTCTACTCGACGGGACTGCGGAGGATGGAGGTGGCCAAGTTGACGGCGGCGGACGTGGATTTTGCGGGTGGAGTGGTCTTGGTGCGTCAAGGCAAGGGCCGCAAGGATCGCGTCGTGCCCATCGGCGACCGGGCGCTTGCTTGGCTGTCCAAGTATTTGGCCGAGGCCCGGCCCAAGCTGGCCAAGCCCGGCAACGAGGCCGGCCCGCTGTTCGTGACCGAGCAGGGCACCGCACTGACCGTGCGCTATGTTTCGGCTATGGTGACCCGCTACGTCAACCGCGCCGCCCTCGGCAAGGCCGGTTCCTGCCATCTATTCCGCCATACGTGCGCCACGCTGATGCTGGAGCACGGGGCCGACATCCGCCACGTCCAGGAGCAGCTTGGCCACGCCTGTTTGCAGACCACCCAAATTTACACCCACGTCTCAATCCGGCGGCTAAAAGAGGTTCATGCCGCTACTCATCCGGGAGCCACGCTGACGCCACCCAAGGCTTGCACTACGCATTGCAGCAATGCAGCATTGCCGCATGACAACGCTTCCTCTCTCCAAACGCGGCAGCCTGACGCTGCCACCGGCACTCCGACGCAAAATGGGCCTCGATAAGCTCAGCAACCCCATGCTCCTCGTTGAAGAACGCGACGGCGGGCTTTTCCTGCACCCGGCTATGGCTCTGCCAGTGCGCGACGTGACCAAGGCGCAAATCAAGGCGTGGATTGCCCGTGACGAGGCCGACATGAAAGCGTTTAAAGCCGCCCCGAAGCTCAAGAAAAAATGAGGCTCTTCCTCGACACGAGCGTCCTGCTCGCCGCCTCCGGTTCGGGCAAGGGCGCATCGCGTTTCCTCATCACGGAAGCCGCCGCCCACGGCTGGGAACTCGTCAGTTCCGACTATTGCGACGAGGAAACCCGCCGCAATCTGCCAAAGGTGGGCCGGTCCGCCGCGGCTGCTTGGAAAAGCGAAATCATGCCGCGCCTGCGCTTCGTCCGGGCCAGTCTGGCCCTCGACAAGCCGCTGGTCTTCCCCAAGGCGAAAGACCGCCCCATCGTCATCACCGCTCTGGCGGCACGGTCTGATTGGCTGCTCACCCTCGACGAAGGCGACTTCCACACAAAGCTTGGCCGCGAGGTTTACGGCCTGCGCATCGCCACGCCCGGCGAATTTCTGCTGGAGCAGCGGGCTCAAGGAGTGATCTAGAATCGGGCCTACTTTCAGAAGCCAAGCCGCTCACCTTCACCGGGAGTGGCTTTTTTGTACCTGAATTTCCGGATTTGAATGCCTCGCCGGTTACGTTTGCAGGCTACGACCGCGCTAGAGCTGTCAGTTCACATGAACGGCCGCATCTATGATCCGCTCCTCGGAAGGTTTCTTAGCGCGGACCTTGTAGTCCAGGCTCCCGGCTCTTTGCAGAGCTATAACCGGTATAGCTACGTGATGAACAACCCTCTTACGCTGGTTGATCCATCAGGATTTATTTTTGGCACACCGCTTAGCTTAAGGGAGTATACCGGTGCTGTGGCACGAGGACTTGGGGAAGGAGCATTTAATATCGGCAAGGCGGTTGTGACTGCACCGGTGCGGGTAGTTGATACGTTTGTCCAAGGTGGCAAAAATATCGGCCAAGTGATCGTTGATGTTAAGGATGCTGGTGGACTGCAGAATTACATGGCCCCAATTAATAACGATCCACTAACCGCCGCTGCTTTGCCGCAGCTCGTCGGAATACAAATGGTCGCAGATGCCGGAAAGGGAATTTATCAGGTGGCGACTTCTGGCGATTCCCAGCAAATTGCGAATGCTAGCGTCGATTTGGGATTGGCGATTCTCAGTGGGAAGCTTGCTTCTCCAGCTGTAGCCGCAGCTGAGGTGACTACTCAAGAAGCTAGCACACTTGCACGAACCGGAACGGCCGATGCAAGAGCTGTGACGACGGCGCCAGAGGCAGCGTCCCCGAAATTGGATCCTACAACAGCTCCCGCTGCTGAAGCTAAAAATGCGCCAATTCCCAAGCCTGCAAAAGGCCCAGGTTCTGTTCCTCCTGAGCTGCGTGACCCTAAACGCGTTTTCACTAGGAAGACTGTAGACACTCAGCTCCAAAAGAAGGGAGGAACCTGTGAGCAGTGTAATGATCCTCTTAAATTAGAGGACGCTAAAGGCCACCATATCGAAAGGCATGCCGACGGTGGAAAAACAACGACCGATAATTTGGCTGTTGTTTGTGACGATTGTCATAAAGAATTACATCGATGAAAGATAACAAAGAGGCTGCGATAGAAAGGATTCGAAAAAACATTTCGACCCATGGACATCATGTTTATCTCGTTGTTGGCGCAGCGTGCCCGAGATTTGCCTACACCATCGGATTGAGCCCGTCCATTGGATATGAGCTTATCCTAGCTGGTGCCGCATTTTATACAGCAGACGAAATGTCTCTGGTGTTGAACAATATTGCCGCACAACTTCGGAGAATCCCCGAATCGCATACATCACGTTTTGAGTTGGAGTCGAAGGGCGTATTTACGCTTGGTGAAGTTGATGATTCGTGGGCGAGCAAAATGCTTCTTGGAGTGTTTGACTACTACAAGGTAAGCAAGGTAAGAGCGCGACAGGTTATACCGGACACATCGCACTCAACGATTGATGTACCCAATTTATCGGAACCATGGAATGAAGCTTCAGAGCCTGTCTGGCGTTGGTTTGAGAAGCCTTGGGAATATCCCGCTTCGAAACAATCGCAAGCGGTGACAAATCTTGAAGCTCTTAAAGGAAAGCGAATCACTGAGGCAGTACGCTGGGAAGAAAATGAGTGGGAGCTTTTTGCCGGTGCGGGATGCGATGTGAAAGAAGAGGATATTCGAGTTGTGCCGCTCGGAGTTTTGCTCGGTGCTGATCAATCACTCGAAGATGTTTTGGGACTAGAAGTTGGTAAAGGTATTTGGCGAGATGCCAATGAATTGAAGTGGCAGCAGTGGCGGAAACGAAGCGAAAGTGCGGAAGGATCATAAGAAAAAAGGAAGGAGAAAAAAGGGTCAGGCCTAAACAGAAGCGATTCGCCACGTTCTCCAAGCACCCGGCGGCACATGCCGCGCCAGCGAAGCCGTCACGCCGTCTGCATCCTCCTCCGCTTGCGCTCCGTCCGGCGGAACGATCCGAAAGGGTCAGGCCTTGGGGTTTGGGGTTGACGGCTGCAAGGTGCGTCCCCAGAAACAGGCCGATGGCCCGACCGTTGCTGTTCCGGGCCCAATTGGCGTCGTAGAACGGAACGCGGTT